>ENA-OQJI01000161-OQJI01000161.1-human-gut-metagenome-genome-assembly--contig:-NODE-161-length-15700-cov-1.121685_pt1 | contig 15700 bp, 17 predicted proteins | sample MGYA00242602_ERZ504768 | MGnify/ENA primary metagenome ERZ504768 (study PRJEB26092, sample SAMD00036368) | human gut metagenome | host: Homo sapiens | study: EMG produced TPA metagenomics assembly of...
GCAAATATATGAAGATATCAGTAAAAATCTTGTTCCCATTCGTCCTGATCGGCATTATACCAGAACGAAAGGGCAATTAGCAGGAAAATATTCGAATACCCATAAAAGAGCGTACTGAGCTAAAAAAATACGAGTACAAAGAGAAGGGGATAAGTATGCCCATATACAAACAAAAAAGCAGGAATCATAGTTTTATAAATGCTTACGATTTCTGCTCTTTGCTAAAGTTAATGACATTGTGCTTTTGCAGGGTTTTTTCATTTTCAGATTATCCCAGCTTCGCCGGGAGAGACGAGGAAACCGTGGTCTGGTGCTTTTGACGGAATTGCCGCGGGGTGATCTGGTACCGCTTTTTAAAGGTGCGGATCAGATGACTGCAGTCCGCAAAGCCGGTCTCGGCTGCAATATAGTTCAGGTCATAGTCGGTAAAAAGAAGCAGGTTTTCAACCTTGTTCAGGCGGATAAACTCGATATACTGCTTACAGCTCTGCCCGTAATGCTTCAGAAAAAGTTTGGCAAAATAGGAGTAGCTCATGTTGTATTTATGTGCCAGTGCCTCGATATTGATGTTTTCCTGGGAATGGCGGTCGAGATAGACGAGGATATCCTGCATACTCTGTTCCTCACTCTCGGAAATCGATTCGGGATTGAAACAGATTCCCTGGCAGTGCCAGATACGCAGAAGCCGGAGAAACAGTGTGGAAAAGAGAGAATAGATATAGGCATCATAACCGTATTTCTTTTCAAGAGCCTCCCTCTCAAGGGTTACAAAAAAATCATGGAGATTCAGCTCTGAGAGATCTTCCTGCGTAAACAAAAGCGAAGGATAGGTCATCGTGGCGATTTTATGGAAAGCAAAGCTCAGGTTCGGAAGGTAGCTTCCGGTGAGCTGGATGCGGTTCAGGTTGAATTTGATACAGAAATAGCGGAATGGCCGATCCTGGTCTGCGGCAAGTGCGTGGACCGTCTGTGGAGGAAACAGGATGAAAGAGCCCGGTTTTATGTGGTAGACGGAATCGTTGCAGCTCACGAGAAGAGAACCTTCCTGCAGATAAAGAACCTCCGTAAAATAGTGCCAGTGGGATTTGACCGGCATGGAAAAACTGTCGGAGCAGCAGGAAAAGGCTTCAATCGGCGAGTGCAGGATGTCACTGTATTCAAAAAGATTCTTCAACGGAAAAGTCCCCCTTCAGGTAAAAAATATTCAGTATTTTTCTGGGAATATCAGTTTCGGAAAAATAGAAACATTCTATTTTTGTACAGTCGCATTATATCATATCCAAATGAAAATTGATACAATGGCGAAAGCATTTGAAAGAAAATTAATGCTGAATTTGGTAACTCAATTTCCTAAGATAAGGGGGGATATGAAAACATGAAAAGCAACACGAAACAATTCCCGAAAAACAAAATTGCGTGGCTGTGGGAAAACATGGAGGGAAAACGGGCGCTGTACTTTGTCGGTATTCTCGGAACCGTTTTGTACAATATTCTGCAGCTTACGATTCCCTATTTTTCGGGAAAAATTGTGGATCTGTTTTTAACGGGGGAGAACGCGGCGACAAATCTTCAGGTACACCGTGACCTGCTTTACCGCTTGCTGTTTGCGATGGTCGGCTTTACGTTCCTGCGTGTTATCGTTGTTTATGGCAGCTGTATGATCTATGAGACGGTGTCGCAGAGTGTTCTGTACCGGGTGCGGAATTATCTGTACGACAAGCTTCAGCGTCAGGATATGACGTTTTACAGTACCTATCGGACAGGAGATCTGATGACACGGCAGACAGGAGACCTGGATGCGGTGCGTCACATGGTTGCATGGGTTGTACGAATGGTGGTTGAGTCATTTTCTCTGTTTGCTGCAGCGGCCGTTTTCTTCCTGTATACGAACTGGAAGCTGGCACTGTGCGTTCTTGTGATTTCACCGTTTGTATTCTGGATTATCTATCTGTTCCGGAACCGCGTTGCCCCGATGCATGCGGCGCTGCGTGAAAAACTGGCACAGATGAATACATGCGCACAGGAGAATATTTCCGGAAACCGCGTTGTCAAAGCGTTTGCAAGAGAAGATTACGAAATCGAGAAATTCGACCGTGCCAATACCGACTATGCGGAGACGAATAAGGCAACCGGAATGGTATGGCTGAAATTTTTCCCGATTGTCGAGAGTATTGCGAACCTGATGCCGGTTGTCCTGCTCGCAGTCGGCGGTGTTTTTATGATCAGAGGACAGCTTACTATGGGAGACTATGTGGCATTTTCAGGCCTCATCTGGCAATCGCCAATCCGATGCGTCAGATGGGAAATATCATGAACGAATTTCAGCGGTTCTCAGCAGCGTCGAAAAAGGTCATGGAGCTGTATTACTCCGAACCGAAAATCAGGGACGAAGAAAATGCCGTTTCCCATCCGGAGCGGTTTGAAGGCAAAATCGAGTTTGATAACGTTTCCTTCCAATACGAGGATGGTGATTTGCCGGTTCTGCACAATATTTCCTTCACGGCCCATCCGAACGAGACGGTTGCGATCATGGGCGAGACCGGCTGCGGCAAGACATCGCTGATCAATCTGATCCCGCGGTTTTATGAGCCGACAGAAGGACAGATCCGGATTGACGGAATTCCTGTAGAACAGCTGAAGCTGTATGATCTCCGAAAACAGATCGGACTTGCCACGCAGGATGTTCTGCTGTATTCTGACACGATCGAGGGAAACATTGCCTACGGCGATGATTCGATCAAGATGAACGAGGTTGTCAAGTTTGCAAGGTATTCCGCTGCGGCAGATTTCATTTCAAAGATGCCGGAGGGCTACGATACCCTGGTCGGAGAGCGCGGTGTTGGTCTTTCCGGAGGCCAGAAGCAGAGAATTTCTCTGGCAAGAGCACTGGCTATCCGTCCATCGGTTCTGATTCTTGACGATACAACATCGGCGGTTGATATGGAAACAGAGAAACAGATTCAGCAGTCCTTACGGGAGCTTGATTTTCCATGTACCAAGATTGTGATTGCACAGCGAATTTCGACAACGAAAACAGCGGACAAGATTATTGTTCTGCAAAATGGCTATATTGAAGAAATGGGAACACATGAGGAACTGATGGAGAAGAAGGGTTACTATTATGAACTGGTGAAGCTGCAGACCGGTGTGGATGAACTGTAGGAGGGGAAGCAATGGCAAAAAATACATACAAGCAGGATGAAGTGCTCGAAGAGCCGTTTGACATCAAGCATCTGCTCAGAGCTTCATCCTATATCAAAAAATATGCAAAACGGATGGTTTTTGCGATCCTTTTGAGTGGCATCGGCGGTGCGTCCGGCTATGTGGCGCCGATGATTATCCAGCGGGCGCTGGACCTTGCAATTCCGGAGAAAAACGAGAGGCTTTTATTTTCTCTTGTGGGAATGCTGGTCGGCATCTATCTGGTGAGCGTGATCTTCACAACAATCCGAAGCCGCATTATGGTGGATGTCAGTCAGAGTATCATCTATGATATCCGAAAAGATTTGTTTGCACATCTGCAGGAGCTGCCGTTCCAGTATTACGATGACCGCCCGCACGGCAAGATCCTGATTCGGGTTGTCAACTACGTCAACTCGGTATCGGATATGCTGTCAAATGGTCTGATCAACATCGTTCTGGAGAGCTTCAACCTTCTGTTTATCGTGATTTTCATGTTTCTGGTTGATGTGCAGATGGCATTTGTCGTGCTCTGCGGCGTGCCGGTGCTGTGCGTTTTCATGGTCTGGATCAAGAATAAACAGAGACGTGCATGGCAGGCAGTTTCGAACAAGAACTCGAACCTGAATGCCTATCTGCAGGAGAATATTGTCGGAGCCCGCATTACGCAGATCTTTGCACGAGAGGATGAGAATGCGGAGATTTTCAAAGATCTTTCCAAGGATTGCCGCAGAACATGGAATACAGCAGTTCGCTATTCCAACCTGGTATGGCCGGGTATCGATTCAATTTCCGTCTGCGTGCGTGCTGCCATTTTTCTGTCCGGTCTGATCCTTTTCGGGCAGGGAAATAAGTCGGTTGGTACGATTGTAGCGATTTCGAGCTATGCATCGTATTTCTGGCAGCCGATCATGAACCTTGGAAACATCTTCAATAACTTTATCAACAACATTGCGTATCTGGAACGTATCTTTGAGACGATGGATGAGCCGGTGACGGTAAAGGATGCAAAAGATGCCGTTGAAATGCCAAAAATCCGCGGTGAGGTGACCTTCGATCACGTAAATTTCTCGTACGATGCGTCAAAACAGATCTTAAACGATGTTTCGTTTACGGTAAAACCGGGTGAGAGTGTGGCGCTTGTCGGACCGACCGGAGCCGGAAAGAGTACGATTGTCAATCTGATTTCACGGTTTTACAATGTCAATGGCGGTCGCGTCCTGATCGATGGACAGGATATCTCGCAGGTGACCATTCATTCCCTGCGTGAGCAGATGGGTATTATGATGCAGGACAGCTTTATTTTTCTCGGGAGATATTGAGGATAATATCCGTTACGGAAAGCTTGACGCAACACATGAGGAGATTGTGAAGGCGAGCAGAACTGTCTGTGCGGACGAGTTTATCAGCAAAATGCCGGATCGCTATCAGACGGAGGTAAGGGAGCGTGGTTCCATGCTGAGCCAGGGACAAAAGCAGCTCATTTCGTTTGCGCGTACCCTGCTTTCCGATCCGGCCATTCTGATTCTCGATGAGGCGACCTCAAGCATTGACGTACAGACCGAAAAAGCACTGCAGACGGGACTCAATGCCATGCTGAAGGGCAGAACCTCATTTATCATTGCGCATCGTCTGTCTACGATCCGCAACTGCGATAAGATTATGTATATCGATAACGGCGGTATTATGGAGAGCGGAACACATGATGAGCTGATGGCAAAGAAAGGCCATTATTATAAACTGTATACAGCACAGCTTGATGAAGTACAGAAAGCGGGCTGATCAAAAAAAAGATCATAAAAAAGATTATAAAAAAGGCTTCTGCCAGCGGATAAAAATCCGTGGCAGAAGCCTTTTGCCGTTTCTTGTTCGTGTCGCTTTTTGCGCGTGTCGCCGAAGCGACCCGCCGCAGGCGGAAAATTCGGCAAAGCAGGAGTTCTTCTTATTTTCCGGAGAAATATTTCTCTTTGATGATTTCAACCGGCATATCTTCACCGGTCCACAGCTTAAAGGAAGCAGCTCCCTGGTATAACAGCATGTACATGCCGTTTCCGGTCTTGCATCCAGCCTCTTTTGCCTCACGCAGCAGGCGGGTTTCCTGCGGATTGTAGATCACATCGAAAACGAAGAGGTCTTTGTGGAACATCGTTGTGTCGGTGATGATGGTGTTCTCGGTTTTTGGAGCCATTCCGACGGAAGTTCCATTGACAAGAATGGCGCTGTCTGCGATGGATGCGCGAAGGACTTCCGGATCGGAGAAGTCGTGCAGGGTAACCTTGCAGGAAGTACGCTCATTGAGTTTTGCAACGATTTCTTCTGCTCTTCCGAAGAAGTTGTCTCTGACGTTGAATACGTTGATCTCGGCTACGCCGTCGAGGGCTGCCTGTACCAGGATTGCGGTAGCAGCGCCGCCGGCACCGAGCAGAGTCATCTTTTTGCCGATGATGTCTACGCCGTTTTCTGCAACTGCTCTCATGAAGCCGACACCGTCGGTGGTGTAAGCAGTGAGAACGCCGTTGTCGTTGACGATGGTATTACATGCGCCGGAGATCTCCGAAGCAGGAGAAACCTTGTCTGCCAATTTGCACATGATATTTTTGCCAGGCATGGTGATGTTCCAGCCTCTTGCACCCATGGTGCGGAGTCCTTCGACTGCCTGCGGCATTTTGTCTTCCGGTACATCAAAGGCAAGGTAGCTATAATCAAGGCCGAGCTGGTCGCATGCTTCGTTGTGCATTTCCGGAGAAACACTGTGTGCAACCGGGCTTCCGAGTAAACATAATAATCCGGTGTGTCCTGTGATGTGTTTTGACATAATATGAAATCCTCTCTCTCCTCGTATTTCCGCATGATGATAAATCGTGCTGTAGCACTTTAAACTGCTACTATATGAAGTGAATTATACTCCAGATGCCGAAAGAAAGCAAGAAAAAAAGAGGAAATGACGCAAAGTTCATTTCCTCTTTTCGTGTTGGTTTTTGATTAAGGTTTAAGATGGAAAAGATTCGCCCGGAAATCAGATTCCAAGTTTCTCTTTCATGTAGTCAACCGGAGTATCTTTTCCGGTGTACAGCTTGATTGCGATGAGTGCCTGGAACAGCATCATGCCCATGCCGTTGAATACTTTCTCACATCCTGCTTCTTTTGCCTGTTTCATCATAACAGTTTCACGCGGAGCGTAAACGGTATCCGTTACAATGAGATCTTTTTTAAAGAAGGAAGGATCAGGAATGTTGGAAAGGTCTTCCAGTGGATGCATTCCTACGCCGGTAGCATCGCAGAACAGGTCAGCTGCGTGCATTTTTTCTTTCAGGAGATCTTTGTCTGCCAGGTCGTTCATGGTAGCCTTGCAGTTGGTGTTCTTGTTGATCAGATCAACAATTTCCTCTCCACGGCTGTAGAATTTGTCTTTGATGTTGAAGATTTCGATTTCTGCAACGCCATCCAGAGCACCGCGTACTGCAATTGCAGTAGCGGCACCGCCGGTTCCGATCAGGATCATCTTCATTCCCTTGAAATCGATGCCTTCTTCGGTCAGTGCCTGCCAGTATCCCATACCATCGGTGTTGTAGCCTTTCAGTTTGCCGGTTACCTGACCGTTTTCGTCGCGGAGGTTGACTACGGTGTTGATAGCGCCGCATAACTTAGCTGCTTCATCTACCTCGTCCAGATATTTGTGGACAACAGTTTTGTTTGGCATGGAAATATTGGAACCGAGCATTTTCAGCGCGCGGATACTCTGCACAGCATCTTTTAAAGAATCGTTATCAACTTCGAAAGCAAGCTGAATGACGTCATCTCCGTTTTTGTCGTATGCAAGGTTGTGGGTTGTCGGAGACTGGGTATGACGGATCGGGTAAGCCATTAATCCAACTAATTCGGTATGTCCTGTAATATTTGGCATGATATTTTCCTCTTTTCTTTTTCATGCTGCGCTGTTTCGGTTTGAAAAAGAGGCAGCGCAGCAGATGATATACAGTTTTTTTGTCGGGCTGCTTAAAGTCGATACTTACTCAAGCGGCTCCAGATGCAGGTATCCCTGGGACTCCAGTACATTCAGGATCGCACGGCCTTCCATGGTACCTTCCATGATGCGGCGTGCGCGTACGGAATCGCCGATGGTATAAATATAAGTATGGGTATCGGCGAATGCTTCCTGAAGCTCCGGAAGAATCGGGTTGTTGGAGCGCATTCCAAGGCAGTTGAATCCATAATCGAAGGTGAGATCCTGGATGGTTCCGTCCGGAAGCTTTACAGTGAATGCGTTTTCTTTTACTTCCTGAAGAGCGGTGTTGACATATTCTTTTACACCGTATTTGTCGTGTGTCTCACGCATGGAGCATTTGGTGATCGGGGTCTGCAAGCATACCGATCTGCGGCAGCATATCGATGATGGTACACTCGGCGCCTCTCGGTGCAAAGTATTCAATAACGTCAAGTCCTACGGAACCGCCGCCGACTACAACGACTTTCTTGCCCTGACAGGCTTCTTCCGGATATTTTCCGGCGTTTACATTGTTGATCATACCAAAGATGGTATTTACGTTTCCGGCATCGATGTTCTCTTTCAGGCCTTTGATCGGCGGAACAAGCGGAACGGAACCGGTGGAGTTTACAATGATGTCCGGTTTGAACTGTTTGATCTTATCCACCGTAGCTTCGGTGTTGAGGAAAATATACAGGTTTTTCAGTCTGGCGGCTCTTGCCTCAAGGTATTTCGGGAAGTCTTTCATACGGGTCTTGCTTGGAAGATCGGAGATGAAAGTGGAAAGACCGCCGATGTGATCGTTTTTCTCAAGTACGAAAACGTTGCATCCGACTTCTGCTGCGGTGCAGGCTGCTTCCATACCGGCAGTACCGGCGCCGACAACAACAACGTTACAGTTTTATTTACTTTCAGTGCTTTGTAAACATCGCCTTCCGGAACAGCCGGGTTTACGGTACAGCGGATCGGGCGGTTGACGCCGATACGGTTTCCGGCACATCCGACGTTACAGGAGATGCATTTCCGAAGGATATCTTCCTCGCCGTTCTCAACTTTTTTCACCCAGTTCGGCTCAGCGATCAGGCCGCGTCCCATTCCGACGATATCTACATCGCCGCTCTCGAGAACTTTTTCAACGACCTTCGGGTCACGGTAGTTACCAGCATTGATAACCGGTTTTTTGAATTTATTTTTTACGGCTCTTGCCATGTAGGAACGCCATCCATCCGGCAGGAAGTTGGAGTCGATCTGATACTGCAGGGATGGGTTGAGGCCGCAGGATACGTCATACATATCTACGAACTCATCCAGGTACTCGAGGTACTCGAGGGTATCTTCCAGAGTATTTCCTCCCGGAACACGCTCCTCAGCAGAGATACGAACGATGATCGGGAACCACGGTCCGACGTTTTTACGTACTTCTTCGAGAACCATACGTGGGAAGCGCAGGCGGTTTTCTACAGAACCACCGAATTCATCGGTTCTTTTATTGTAATACGGGGAGATGAACTGGCTCATCAGGTAGGAGTGGCCGCAGTGGATTTCAATGGCATCAAAGCCGATGGCCTGCACACGTTTTGCAGCCTCGCCGTATTTTTTCACGGTTGTCATGATTTCTTCTTTTGTCATCGGGCGAGGGGTTTCTCCGCCGGCTTTTGTCGGGATGTTGGAAGAAGAAACGGTTTCCATACCGGTTCTTGCGGAAGATGCGGAAGCTCCGGCGTGGTTGATCTGAATTGCTACGGTAGCACCGTTTTTATGAAGATTTTCGACTAACTGATAGTAGCGCGGCATAAAGCTGTCGTGGTCGATACGGATCTGGCTGGTTCCGTTGGAACCGACCGGGTACTCGATGTTGGCGTTCTCCAGAATAATAAGACCAACGCCGCCTTTTGCGCGGAGAGAGTAATAATTCATATGACGGTTACTCATCTCACCGCTTGTCTCACCGTAGTTGGTTCCCATCGGGGTCATTGCAATACGGTTTTTAATCGTTGTTCGTTTGATGGTAATTGGTTCAAAATTTTGGTGAAGCACTCTTCATGAAAATTTCTCCTTATTCATTACATGAGCGGTAATCCTCTGTTTGTGACAAATCCATCATAACTCTTTCGACTAAAAATTAACAATATCTTTCAGATAAACTTTTGATACGTTTTCGCTATCGTTTCTGGACTCTTCGATAATGTCAGCGTGCTGTTTCATGTATTCGGTAAACCGTTCGACAGCCGGAAGCCGGTAGCGGTTCTTCATCCAGAACATAAAAGTCTGATGATAAATCTCGAGACCTTTCAGTGTATGGATGCGGATACCGTCTGCCTGTTCCAGAATATCGGTTCGCGGCATGAGCGCGATGCCGAAGTTTTCGCGTACCAGTGCCACAATCGAATATTCATCCGGGCATTCCATGATAATATTGGGATGAAGCTGATATTTGCGGTAGAGATGACCGGTGTAGGCCCCCATCCAGGATGCGCGGTCGTAGCCGATCACCGGATAACGGGTAAGCTTTACAAGCGGAACCTCCGGTTCGTCGGCAATCGGATGCTGTTCCGGGGACACGATGACAAGCGGCTGCTGGATCAACGGAAAAAACTCCATGTCGTCGCGCTTTAAAAAGCCGCCAAACCCAAGATCGAGTTCGCCGGATTTCACCTTCTGTGCAATGGCCGGGGTATGGTTCTGCCAGAAGCTAAATGCAACATTTTTGTTTTCTTCTTGGTCCAGAAAGGTACGGACGTTGTGCGGAATATAATGTCCGGCAAGTGGAAAAATATAACCGATATTGATTTTGCCGCCACCGGAGGCGAGCTCTTTCATCTTGCCTGCCGCAATGTCACAGTCGCCCGCGATCCGGTCTGCATGCTCCAGGAAAAGACGGCCGGCATTGGTAAGGACAACACCGCGCCCTTTCTTTTCAAACAGCGTGATTCCAAGCTCGCTTTCAAGGGCGGCCATCGAACGGCTCAGGGATGGCTGGGAAATATAAAGCTCCTCTGCCGCCTGGTGATAATTTTCCAGCCGGGCGACCTTTCGGAAATAGAGAATCTGATTCAGTGTCATGTGGTTTTTCCTCCTGAAAAAATGGTTCCGTAAGAAAGTCTTTGCTTCCTCTTATTATGATAACTCAAGTATACCATATCAATGCATTCAATGCATTGATTTTTTCCTTTAAAAGCATTAGACCGCACACACTTTCACTGTTAAAATAAAGGCAAATGTTATTTTTTTAACATTCACGAAACTGGTAATCTGTTGTTTGTGACAAAACAAAAGGATGAACCGAACAGAGGAAAAAGACAATTTGACCTCAACACATGATCTATTTAAAAAGGAGAGAAACCATGAACAAGAAATACCTGCCAAGTGCATTAATTTTGTACTTGAACTACTTTATCCACGGTGTTGGATGCTCTATTCTGGGCCAGGCAGTCATCAAAGAGGCTCTGGCAGCAGCATGGGGAGTGGAAGCAATGGCAATTACCGCAATTTCCGCAGCACTCGGTCTTGGCCGTCTGATCGCACTGCCATTTGCAGGTCCTCTGTCCGACAAGCTCGGACGTCGCATTTCCACCGCAATCGGAAGTGCTTCTTATGCAATTTATCTGATCGGCCTTGCCCTTGCATTTCATGCAGGAACACACGGTGGTTATACCATCGCTTACGTATGCGCCATTATCGGCGGTATCGCAAACTCCTTTCTGGATACCGGTATTTACCCGGCAGTATCCGAAATTATTTACAAAGCTCCGGGCGTTGCTACTATGGGAATCAAATTCTTCATCGCAATCGCACAGATGCTGCTTCCATTTGTTCTTGGTGTAGCGGTTACTTCTACCGCAGCCGGCCTTACCTCCTACAATCCGTTATTCTATGGATGCGGAATTGCGTATATCGTACTTTTTGTACTGGTATTCCTGTTCCCGCTGCCAGATGCTGACCAGAAAGCATCCGGTAAAAAAGAGGGTCTGATCGACAGCCTGAAACATACACATTTCTCCTTCGAATCCATCGCCATGATCCTGATCGGATTCACCTGCACCGGTACCTTCCAGCTGTGGCTGAACTGTGCACAGAACTTTGCAAAAGAGAATGTAGGCTGGGCTGATCCGTCCATCATGCAGACCTATTATTCTGCAGGAACCATGCTGGCACTGATCGTAACAGCGTTCCTGACCAGAAAAATCAAAGATGTTCGTTTCATCGTTGTTTACCCGGCCATTTGCCTTGTAACTATGATTGCTGTCCTGATGGGACAGAGTAAACCGCTGATGATTGCCGGTGCTTTCATTATCGGATGGGCAGGCGCAGGCGGACTGCTTCAGATCGCAACTTCCGTTTGCAATATGCTGTTCCCGAAAATCAAAGGAACCGTAACCGCATTGGTTATGATTGCATCTTCTCTTTGCAACTACACCATCCTGACCGCAGCATCTAAAATGCAGCCGTCCGGCGTTATGACCATGAACATCGTTCTGACCGCAGTTGGTGTTGCACTTGGACTGTTTGTAAACATCCGCTATAAAAAAATGGTTGAACTTGCACAGCAGGACAATTAAAATGAGGTTAAGGATTGCGGAAGTACGAAGTACCAGGTAATCTGGACGTGAAAAAGAAAAGCCTGCAAAGAAAAGTCAGGGTTAAATTGAAGAAAGAAGGAAAAACACATGAATACAGTAAAAGTTCGTGATATTGAAATCGGTGCCGGCGCACCGAAAATCATCGTTCCGATCGTAGGTGTTACCAAAAAACGATATCATCGAAGAAGCAAAAACCTTCCATTCGATTCCGGTTGATGTTGTAGAATGGCGTGTAGACTGGTTTGAAGGCGTATTCGACTTTGCGCAGGTAGAGGACGTGTTAAAAGACCTCCGCGAAGCACTCGGCAATATTCCGCTTCTGATGACGTTCCGTACCTCCAAAGAGGGCGGTGAAAAAGCGATTGAGCCGGCAGCCTATGCGGAGCTGAACATCAAAGCAGCACAGACCGGATATGTGGATCTGGTGGATGTTGAGATCTTTACCGGAGATGACATTGTAAAGAAGATCATCGACGGTGCACACGCAGCAGGCGTAAAGGTTATCGCTTCCAATCATGATTTCTTCAAAACTCCTGCAAAAGCAGACATCATCTACAGACTGCGCAAGATGCAGGATATGAACGCAGATATTCCGAAGATTGCTGTTATGCCGCAGAACAGGAAAGACGTCCTGACCCTGCTTGCAGCAACAGAGGAAATGGCCACCAATTATGCGGACAGACCGATCATCACCATGTCTATGGCAGGCACCGGTGTAATCAGCCGTCTCTGCGGTGAGGTGTTTGGCTCTTCCATGACCTTCGGCGCGGCAAGGAAAGCATCCGCACCGGGTCAGATGGGTGTGAATGATCTGAGCACCGTTCTGGATCTGCTTCACAAAGCCATGTAACCGTTTTTTCTTTAGGGGACACCGGTATTTTTAGCTTTGCTGTTGATGCCGATGTCCCTTTTGTATTATTGTTCTGTTATAAATTTAACGGAGGTATGCCTTTTATGAAGAGAATATTTCACTGGCTGGATGAAAATCTCGAAGAATTTCTTCTGGTGATCGGTCTGATCGCCATGACGCTGATCATGGGAGTCCAGGTTTTCTGTCGTTACGTTCTTGGCATGTCGCTGTCGTGGTCAGAAGAGCTGACCAGATATATTTTTATCTGGTGCGGTTTTTTAAGCGTCAGCTACTGCAGTAAGAAATGCCTTTCCATCAAGATCGAGCAGTTTGTTGCGATTTTCCCGCGGAGAGGAAAAGCCATCTTCAAAATTGTGAATCATACATTTGAACTGATTTTTTTCATCTATATGATTCCGTTTGCTTTTTCCTATATGATGTCGTCGGTTAAAAGCGGCCAGCTTTCCCCGGCCTGCAAAATCCCGATGTACTTTATCCAGGCAGCACCGCTCGTCTCCTTTGTGCTGGTTGCCTTTCGTGTTTCGCAGCGGTGGATGATCGAGTTCCGCGTGGCACGGGGTGAGAACGTTTTCGACCCGGCCCATCCGGAGCGCAATACGCCGGAATCCTTCATTGAGGCAAATGCCGGAGCAGATAACGCCACAGAAAATGCCCTGAACGCGGGTATCGACAACCGCATTCATACGATTAAAAATTCAAACGAGGAGGAACGCTAATGCCGGTCGTAGTATTATTTTTGATTTTTGTTGCTTTGCTGGTCATCGCTGTTCCGGTATCGATTACCCTTGGAATCACATCTGTGCTTCCGTCGGTGTTTGACCCGTCCTTTACGGTAGGAGCCAAATATCTGATCCGTGCCATGTTCGGAGGTCTCGATTCCTTCCCCCTGCTGGCAGTCCCGATGTTCGTCCTCTCCGGTATCATCATGGCTAAGGGAGGCATCTCCAAAAAACTGTTTGATGTCTTTGCCTATTTTCTCGGAAAATTCACCGCAGGTATGCCGTGCGCCGTTATCGTCACCTGCCTTTTCTATGGTGCGATTTCCGGTTCCGCTCCGGCGACCGTTGCTGCTGTCGGAAGCATGACAATCCCGATTCTGACTACCCTTGGTTATGATCTGACATTCTCCACAGCGATTGTGGCAGTTGCCGGCGGCCTTGGCGTTATCATTCCCCCGAGTATTCCGTTCATCATGTACGGTATGGCTTCCGGTGCTTCGGTCAGTGACCTGTTCCTTGCCGGAATTGTACCGGGTCTGATGATCGGTCTGCTGCTGATGCTTTATGCCATCTATCACTGCAAACGGTATGGGGAGGATAGGGAGAAGATCTATGCAGAAGTCAAAGTGCTGCATGACAAAGGCCTGCTTCGCGTTTTAAAAGAGAGCTTTTTTTGCACTGCTCAGTCCGGTAATCATCCTCGGCTGTATCTACAGCGGCGTTGCTTCCCCGACCGAGGCGGCTGTTATCTCCGTATTCTATGCATTGATCATCAGCCTTTTTGTGTACAGAAGTATCCGCATCCGCGACATCTGGTCCATTCTGGTTGAGGCGATTCGTACCTTCACTCCGATCCTGTTCATCCTGGCGGCATCGACAGCATTTTCCCGTGTCCTGACGCTGATGCAGGTGCCGCAGACGGTCAGTGAGTTCATTCTGAACAATTTCCACAGCCCGGTTGCGATCCTTCTGATCATCAACGTATTCCTGCTGATTGTCGGAATGGTCATGGATACCACACCGGCAATCCTGATTCTGACCCCGATCCTTCTGCCGATCGTACAGGCAATCGGTATGGATCCGATTCAGTTTGGTGTGATCATGGTTGTCAACCTTGCGATCGGTTTTGTAACACCGCGATCGGCGTTAACCTGTTCGTGGCAAGCTCCCTGACCGAGGTTCCGGTCATGCAGATCGCAAAGAAGGCTATGCCGATGATCGGTTTCTTCCTTGCGGCACTGCTGCTGATTACGTTTATTCCGGCGATTTCGATTGGAATTTTATAGGGAGGAGCGAAGGACAATGAAAAAGATGACAAAAAAGAAAAAGCTTTTCCGAAAAGTGACGGCACTTGCCGCTGTCGTTGCGCTTGGCGCATCGCTTGCCGGCTGCGGCTCTTCCGGAGAAGAGACGACACAGCGCTATTCCTGGCCGCTGGCAACGGCGAGCCCGGAGGACACGGTAACGCAGATCTTCGCTGAGAAGTTTGCGGAAGAGATTTCAGAGCTGAGCGATGGAGGATGAAAATTCAGGTTTTACGCAAACTCAACGCTTGGCGGCGACCGCGATCTGCTGGAAACGTGTGCTGACGGCGATATTCCGTTTGTCGTGCAGAATACGGCACCGCAGGTTTCTTTTATGGGGGATCTTGCCGTGTTTGATTTGCCGTGTGTGTTTGATTCTCTCGATGAATGCCGTGAGAAGATTGATAATCCGGAGTTTTACGAGCTGATCAGCAACGTTTATACGGAGGGAGGCTATCACCTGCTCGGTATGGCAGATCAGGGATTTCGTGTCATGAGTACGAATAAGCCGGTTTACAGCTTTTCGGATTTCAAGGGTCAGAAGATCCGTACCATGGAGAACAGCTACCATCTGGCATTCTGGAAAGCCATCGGTGCCAACCCGACGCCGATGAGCTTCAGTGAGGTTTACATCGGCCTGCAGCAGCACACGATTGATGCGCAGGAGAACCCATACGAGGTCATCGTTTCGAATAACCTGTATGAGCAGCAGGATTACGTAGTGGAGACGAACCATCTGCCGCATCTGATTTCCCTGATTGTCAACGACGATTTCTTCCGGGATCTGCCGGAAGACGAGCAGGAGATCATGACCGAGGCCGCAAAGATTGCGACCGAGTACGCAAGAGAGCAGTCCGATGCCCGTATCGCCGACAAGATCGCGACAATTGAGGAGAGCGGAACGAAGATTCTGACACTCGATGACCAGACAAGAGAGGAGATCCGAGAGGCATCGAAGAGCGTGTATGCGTCGATTAAAGAGAACATTGACCCGGCGATTTACAATGCTTATATGGATGGGATTGAATAGAAAATGGTGACGATTCAGAGCCTGTCTCGAT
>ENA-OQJI01000164-OQJI01000164.1-human-gut-metagenome-genome-assembly--contig:-NODE-164-length-15509-cov-1.658887_pt1 | contig 15509 bp, 18 predicted proteins | sample MGYA00242602_ERZ504768 | MGnify/ENA primary metagenome ERZ504768 (study PRJEB26092, sample SAMD00036368) | human gut metagenome | host: Homo sapiens | study: EMG produced TPA metagenomics assembly of...
TGTTAGTTTTTCAATTGATATGTATGCAATCTTTAAAGACAAATGTCTTGTGTAGATTATAGTTCCATAATATCGCAACTATAATAGATACGCTGACCTTGGCGATAATGAAAGCTGTTGATTGATTTATTGAGATAAAACTATTTTGTAACGTAAGAAATTCAGTTAATAGATAAGTCCCCCATAAATTTAGTCCAATGCTTCCTGTCCATACCAAAGTGTACTTTATGATGACAGGAATAGGGCTACAGTCTTCTGTCTGAAAAGTCCACTTATAATTAATAGCGCAGTTAGTTAATCCTCCGCTGATAGAACCGATTAGTGTCGCATATACATAGTATACATTTGCACATTGATTCAATAAAATGCTTATCAGAAAGTCGACAAAAGTAGCAATCTGTGCAGAGAGCTGCGCTCTGATGAACATAAATAGCCCTCCCTTTTTGCAAATAGATATGAATAAATTTTTCACGCGCACACGAATCGATACAAAAGAATGACTATGCCTCCATATATTCCCGACAGGATATCATCCGCCATGATACCGTATCCGGAAGGTAATTTTTCAGCCTGTTTGATACCTAATGGTTTAAGTATATCGAAAAAACGAAACAAAATAAATGCTGCAAACATATATCCGATATAATTGTCTGCCGGTACAGCAAGTAGAGCAATCCATGTTCCAACCATTTCATCGATTACTACGCGCGATGGATCTTTGCCCCAATATTTTTCAGAAACCCCCGATGACCAGATGCCTAAAAAAGTAAATATGCAAACAAGTAAAAATGTACATTGTAATGTTTGGTAGTAATCATTAAATAAAGATGCATATCCCCACCAGATAAGTGTGGCAAGCAATGCCCCAGCTGTACCTGGTGCGATAGGACTGTACCCTGAGCCAAAGCCACTTGCTATCAGGTTATGGAATAATGGTATTTTAGACATGTTTATTAATCTTGAAAATTATACGAATCTTTTTTTGTTTGAGTGCACAAAATTACGCTTTTTCTCTGAATTGACTTTCCTAAAAATCTAAATTAATAATAGTTAATACTGCATAAAAGACGGTCTATTTATCGTTTTTGTTACTACTTGACTTGTCTAAAACAATAAAGAGCAGTAATTTCGCCTCTGTTTTTATGAATATCGAAAAAAAGCGTATTGAAATTTTTTATGGTAAAACGATTACTCCTAATAATGACATTTTGCATTTGGGCTGTAGGTCTGTGTGCTCAAATTCACGGAGTTGTTATTGATTCCGATACAGGAGATCCAATTCCTTATTTGAATGTTTATTATGATGGGAAAGGTGTAGGTACAATCACAGATATCGATGGAAAATATTCGATAGATTATCATCCGGGGTGGACAAAGTTAACATTTTCGATGGTGGGATATGCTACACAAGTGATAACAGTTTCTTCTAAGACAACCGAACTGAATATAAGTATGAAGTCGGATTTGGTTCTCGATGAAGTTATTGTAAAGCCCAAGCGTGAAAAGTATTCACGTAAAAATAATCCGGCAGTAGAACTTATGAAGAAAGTAGTTGCTTCAAAAGAGAAAACAAATTTGGAGCAAAACGACTATTATCATTATAATAAGTATCAGAAGATTACTTTTGCGATGAATAATATTACCACAGATTCATTGCGAGAGTCGTGGCTGTTTAAGAAGTATCCTTTTTTTCGGGATCAGGTAGAAACTTGTGATGTAACGGGAAAAAATATCCTGCCGCTTTCTGTTGATGAAACTGTTTCGGAGAAAATCTTTAGAAAAAATCCACGTTCGGAGAAGACAATTATTCAGGGAATAAATTCAACCGGAGTCAATGAACTGTTTAGTACAGGTGATATGCTGACTACGGTTTTGAAGGATGTTTTTCAGGATATAGATATTTATGAAGATCGTTTCCGCTTTTTGCAGTATCCGTTCGATAGCCCTGTTTCGGACGCAGGTATTCGTTTTTATAAGTTCTATATAATGGATACGGTATATGTAGAGCGGGATAAATGCTTCCATTTATCTTTTGTCCCTAATAACTCTCAGGATTTTGGTTTTACTGGACATCTGTATATTTTGGCAGACTCAACTTATCGTGTAAAAGAATGTCAGTTGAACTTGCCTAAAAAAACGGATATTAATTTCGTTGATAATATGATCATCGACCAAAATTTGGTGAACTTCCTACTGGTGAATGGGCTTTATTGGAAGATGACATGTTGTGCGAACTGTCATATCTAAAGAAAGTATTGGGCTCTTATCTTGTAAGGCGTACTACCCGCTATTTTGATTTTGCTTTTGATCCTTTGCCTGATAAGCTTTTTAAGAAGAAAGGTGATGAGATAAAAGATGTCAATGCAATGATGCGTGATGACAAATATTGGAGTCAGTACAGGCAAGAAGATTTGACTCAGTCGGAAAACAGAATGAGCAGTTTTGTTGACGACTTGACCAAAATAAAAGGATTCAAGTATATCATGTTCGTATTGAAAGCTTTTATTGAAAACTTCGTGGAGACCAGTACGCCGGATAGTAAGGTAGATATAGGTCCCATCAATACCATGATTACTTCAAATTATATTGATGGACTTCGTTTGCGTGCTTCGGCCCAGACTACGGCAAACCTGAATCCGCATTTGTTTTTGAAAGGGTATTATGCATATGGTTTTAAAGACCAGAAATCCAAATATATGGGTGAGGTAGAGTATTCATTCGACAAGAAGGAATATTTGCCGCGTGAATTCCCTAAACATTCACTCACGTTTACTTATCAATATGATAATATGTTGCCTTCTGATAAGTTTATTAATACAGATAAGGATAATGTATTTACTTCATTGAAGGTTTGTACTGTCGATCAGTATAATTATGAGCGTAAGGCTACCATAAAATATGAACGTGAACGGGAGTTTGGCTTTAAAACGACTGCAATGATTCGCTATGCTAACTATGAGCCATGCGGAGAATTGTTCTATCGTACGATGGCCGGTGAAAGCTCATTGCAGACGTTTATTGCTGAACAGCAGTTGTCTGGACAAAAATGGGTACATTCTCCATTCAATACTCATGACATTACGGTAGCTGAAGCATCTGTTGCATTCCGCTATGCTCCTGGTGAAACATTTGTCAACACCAAACAGCGGCGTCTTCCTATCAATCTGGATGCTCCGGTGTTTACTTTGCAGCATACATTGGCTTTGAAAGGTGTATTGGGAGGCGATTATACGTATAATGTAACGGAAGCAAGTGTCTATAAACGTTTCTGGTTTAGTTCATGGGGAAATGTTGATGCCCGTTTGAAAGGAGGTATTCAGTGGAATAAAGTACCATTCCCGCTGTTGATTATGCCCGCTGCCAATCTTTCTTATATCATTCAGGATGAGACATTCAATTTGATTAACAATATGGAGTTCTTAAACGACCGTTATGCTTCATTGGATGTTTCATGGAATATGCAAGGTAAATTGTTCAATCGTATTCCATTGTTGAAAAAACTGAAATGGCGTGAGTTTATTGGCGTAAAATGTTTGTGGGGAACGTTGACCGATAAAAATAATCCGTTCCTGGAGCAAAACCGTAATGACGATATACTGATGAAGTTCCCGGGACATTATGATTATAATGGAGAATACCGCTATTCAAGCAATGTGATGGATCCCAAGAAGCCTTATGTGGAGATTACCGCTGGTATACATAATATCTTCAAGCTTTTGCATGTAGAGTATGTACGCCGTTTGAATTATAACAATCTTCCAACTGCAAACAAGTGGGGTATTCGCTTTATGATTCGTACCGTATTTTAAAATTTCTGCCAAAATTGCCTGATGTATTAAACTTTTTGTAATTTTGTCATATATTGAATGTAGAATATGGTAAAGTCAGAAATACAGAATATAAAGTTGCGATTTGGCATTATTGGTAATGCCGAAGGCTTAAATCGGGCTATTGACATTGCAATACAGGTTGCTCCTACAGATTTGTCTGTACTGGTAACAGGAGAAAGTGGTGTCGGTAAAGAAAGCTTTCCGCAAATTATTCACCAGTTCAGTCGCCGCAAACACGGTCCCTATATCGCAGTCAACTGTGGTGCAATACCTGAAGGAACTATTGATTCAGAGCTTTTCGGGCATGAGAAAGGGGCTTTTACCGGAGCTATCAGTGACCGTAACGGATATTTTGCTGAAGCCAATGGGGGAACGATTTTTTTGGATGAGGTGGGCGAACTACCATTATCCACACAAGCTCGTTTGTTGCGTGTCCTTGAGTCTGGCGAATATATTAAGGTAGGTTCTTCTAAAGTTCAGAAGACAGATGTGCGTATTGTTGCTGCTACAAACGTGAATTTTGCAGATGCAATAGCGGAAGGACGTTTCCGTGAAGACTTGTATTATCGTTTGAATACAGTTCCAATCAAAATACCTCCTTTGCGTGAACGTCCGGATGATATTGCTTTGCTGTTCCGTAAGTTTGCTGCTGACTTTGCTGAAAAATATCGTATGCCTGCCATTCAGTTGACTGACGATGCCAGACATATGCTTGTATCATATTCCTGGCCTGGCAATATTCGTCAGTTGAAAAATATAACAGAACAGATTTCTATTATAGAAACCAACCGCGATATTACAGCAGACATTTTACAGGGGTATTTGCCTGCGCAACCGGTATCTCGTCTGCCGGCTTTATTGGGAGTGAAGAATACTTCTGGAGGAAAAGGCTTTGAAAGCGAGCGTGAAATTCTTTATCAGGTTTTGTTTGATATGCGTCGCGATGTAACCGAGCTGAAAAAACTGGTTCATGATATTATGTCCGAACGTGCCGGAACTCCGATAAATCATCCTGCGGAAACTGCGACTGTACATTATTTGCAGAATCCGGTAGGATGGTACAAGAACCTCCAGTAGTGGTTGCTCCGGTTTCTGTGCCTGTTGTAAAGCCTTCTGTTTCGTCAGTAAATACTATATCTCCAGTAAAGGTTTCTTCGGATGAAGTAGCAGAAGTACAAGATACAGAAGAATATGTAGAGGAAAATCTTTCTTTGGATGAGGTGGAGAAAGAAATGATTCGGAAAGCATTGGAGCGCCATCACGGCAAACGCAAGAATGCGGCAAATGATTTAAAAATATCAGAGCGTACGCTCTATCGAAAAATAAAAGAATATGGGCTTGATTAAAAAATATTATAAGTTAGTTTCTGTTTTGTCTGTTGCTGTCTGTATAATGGCGGCATGTACTGTATCATATAAGTTTAATGGTGCATCCATTAATTATGATAAGGTAAAAACAATTTCTTTCGAAAATTTCCCGAACCGTTCTGCAGCGTTTGTATGGGGACCTATGGAGTCGATGTTTAATACGGCTTTGCAGGATATATACATGCAGCAAACTCGCTTGAAACAGGTTAGACAAGGGGGAGATTTGGAATTGTCAGGTGAGATTACAACTACGATGCTTATAATAAGGGTGTAGGTTCCGACGGTTATTCTACTATGGCTGAGTTGAGAATGACTGTTAATGTACGTTTCGTGAATAACACAAATCATGCTGAAGATTTTGAACAACAATTTTCTGCGAGCCGTGAGTATAATGCAAGCCAGCAGTTGTCTTCTGTTCAGGAAGATCTGGTTAACCAGATGATCGATGAAATAGTGGAACAAATATTTAATGCAACAGTAGCGAACTGGTAATTCATTCAAATGATGCAGCAACGTTTATATGAGTGGATATTGCATCCGGAATATTTGAATAAGGATAGCTTGTTTGAGTTGAGAAATTTATTGGCTCGCTATCCTTATTTTCAGACAGTCCGGTTACTTTATCTGAAAAATCTCTTCTTGCTTCAGGATGCTGATTTCAAGGATGAATTAAGGAAAAGTGCATTGTATATAGCCGATTTAAGTGTTCTTTTCTATTACATCGAAGGAGAGCGTCTGGTAATAAAGAAACACCCCTCTGAAAAAAATGTATCGAGTGATTCCTCTACTGACCGGACTTTAGATTTGATAGACCGTTTCTTGTCGGATTTATCGGAGGAAACTTCTATGGAACTGCCATTGCCGGCAGAAGTTAATGTAGATTATACTTCCATTTTGATGCAGGAACCTGATGCAGAATCTGCTTCTTCTACCATGTTGAAAGGCCAGGATTTGATTGATAACTTTATTGAACAGTCAGCAGGTTCTGAAACCTTGGCTGTGGTGGAAGAGAATGATTTGATGCAAGAATCAGATGCAGCAGATGAAGTTCCAGAGGAAACAGATATACAAGAGGGAGAAGATGAGGTAGAGAGAATAGAAGAAAGTTCGGATGAAAATTATTTTACTGAAACTTTGGCTAAGATCTATGTAAAACAGCAACGATATGATAAAGCTCTTGAAATAATTAAAAAATTAAATTTGAAATATCCAAAAAAAAATGCTTACTTTGCAGACCAAATAAGATTTTTGGAAAAATTGATTATTAACGCTAAATCAAAATAAAAGAAAATGTATTCATTGTATTTATTATTTGTAGGATTAATCGTACTTGCAGCTGTGTTGATGTGTTTTGTCGTGTTGATACAGAATTCTAAGGGAGGAGGTCTCTCTTCTAGTTTTGCTGCTTCAAACCAGATTATGGGAGTTCGCAAAACAACAGATTTTATTGAAAAACTTACTTGGGGATTGGCTATCTTTATGGTTGTAGTAAGTGTTGCTACAGCTTATGTTATTCCTACCACAAGCGAAGCTTCATCTGTTATTATGGATCAGGCAGTAAAAGAACAGAAAACTAACCCTCTGAATGCTCCTGCAGGATTTGCTGCTCCTCAGTCTGATGCAGCAACCGATCAGCCTGCTGCTGCTCCTGCAGCTAAAGATTCTGCTGCTAATTAATAAAAAAGATATATTGCAGAATGAGCGACCCTCGAAAAAGGGTCGCTTTTTTATTGTCTATAAAAACTAGCTATTCCTTGATTTGAGTTACTGCAAGGTTTATTTATTGGGTTGGAGCTAGCTAGATCAGGACTATTATTGTCTAAAGTTATTGAACGGGTGTATTTCGTGTTGGAAGAGTGATGACAAAAGAGTTATACTGATTGCTATTAATATGGTATAGTTGGGAGTAAATAAAAAAAGAGACTGCTTTGAATAAGCAGCCTCTTTCTACCTTAATTATTGGAAGGATTTATTATTTCTTGAAATATCTGTTGTACAGACCTTCGAAACCTTTACCATGACGAGCTTCGTCTTTTGCCATTTCGTGAACTGTATCGTGGATTGCATCCAAGTTCAGCTGTTTAGCACGAGTAGCGATACGTTTCTTGTCTTCGCAAGCACCGCATTCAGCGTTCATACGTTTTTCCAAGTTAGTTTTTGTATCCCATACGCAGTCACCCAGCAATTCTGCGAATTTTGCAGCGTGTTCTGCTTCTTCCCAAGCGTAACGCTTGAAAGCTTCAGCTACTTCAGGATAGCCTTCACGGTCTGCCTGACGGCTCATTGCCAAGTACATACCAACTTCTGTACATTCGCCCATGAAGTGGTTGTTCAAATCCTTAATCATTTCGTCGTCGCAACCTTTAGCTACACCGATAACGTGTTCGTCAACAAACTGCAAGCCACCTTCTGCTGTTTCTTCCATTTCTTTGAATTTAGAAGCAGGAGCTTTACACAAAGGACATTTTTCAGGAGCTGTTTCACCTTCATAGATGTAACCACATACAGTACAGATAAATTTTTTCATAAGTCAAAAAAAGTTTTAGTTATTAGTAATATTTTATTTGCCATTTACAGGCATTAATTTTCATTTTTCTCGTTTAGACATTCAGGACAGATACCTTTATAATAATGATGTATTTCTTCTATTTGGAATCCATCTTTATGTAAGAGGTCTGCCTCTTCGCTTTCCGTTTTCATTGGAATGTCATATATTTTTCCGCAAGTTTTGCATTGGAAATGTGCATGCATAGAAGTATCTCCGTCAAAACATGCATTGCGTTCGTCAATAGTTAACATGCGTGCTGCACCATGCTCAATAAACAGCTTCAATGTATTGTATACAGTTGTTTTCGACAGGGTGGGTATATCTTTGCATAATGCTAAATAAATTTCATCTATACACGGGTGTGTATGATGCTTTAGCAAGTAGTCCATAATAGCAATGCGTTGTACGGATGGCTTGATGTTATAGCTAAGCAGATATTCGTAAACGTTCATGTTATTCTTTTTATTTTGTAATTGTTACAATTTTAATTCTTTGGCAAAGATATAAAGATTTTCTTAAAATCCAAAGCAAAGTTAGTTTTTTTATTTTTCTCATAGTGAACAATAAATAATTCCTATCTTTGCAGTAATGCACTATTTATATAACAATTTATATGAAATATGGTTTTGTAAAAGTGGCAGCTGCTATACCTTTAGTGAAGGTGGCCGATTGCCAGTTTAATGCTCAGCAGACAAGTAAACTGATTGTCGAAGCTGATTCGAAAGGCGTACAGGTTATTATTTTTCCGGAATTAAATCTAACTGGATATTCGTGTGGCGATTTGTTCGGGCAGACTTTATTGCTTGAGCAGGCAGAAATAGCTTTGATGCAGGTTATGAATGAAACTCGTCAGTTTGGATATCATATCTATTGTGGGCATGCCTGTTGTTGTCAATTCTACCTTGATGAACTGTGCTGTGGTCTGCCAGCGTGGAAAAATATTGGGAATTGTTCCTAAAACATATTTGCCTAACTATAAAGAATTTTACGAGCAGCGTTGGTTTGCTCCATCAACGGCACATGCAGATGATGAGATGGTTCGTATATGTGGGCAGCATGTTCCTGTCAGTTCCGATTTGATATTTGAATCAACAGATTTATGTTTTGGTGTAGAAATTTGTGAAGATGTATGGGCTACCATTCCTCCAAGTTCTCATTTGGCATTGAAAGGAGCTGATGTAATATTCAATATGTCTGCTGATACCGAAAATATCAGTAAGCATCAGTATTTGCGTTCTTTGCTGGCACAGCAGTCTGCTCGTTGTCTGGCTGGATATGTTTTTGCTTCTTCTGGATTTGGAGAGTCTACTACTGATGTCGTTTTTGCAGGAAACGCTCTTATTTATGAGAACGGAACACTACTGGCTGCTTCCGAACGCTTCTCATTTGAAGAACAGTTGGTTGTCAGTGAAATTGATATCGAACGTTTGAGAGGAGAGCGAATGGTGAATACGACTTTTGCTGCTAGCGTACGGACATATAAAGACTATCCGGTAAAGCGTATTCCAATTGAAATGACTAAAGCGAATGAAGATTTTACATTGACACGTACGGTGGAACCTCATCCTTTTGTTCCGGCAGGAGGTAAGTTGCTTGATGAACGCTGTGAGGAAATCTTTTCAATTCAGGTAGCGGGATTGGCTAAGCGTTTGGTACATACGGGATGTAAAACGGTAGTTGTCGGCATTTCCGGTGGATTGGATTCTACACTGGCTTTGCTGGTATGTGTAAAAACGTTCGATAAACTTGGATTGTCCCGAAAGGGTATTGTCGGCATTACGATGCCGGGATTTGGAACAACCGACCGTACTTATCATAATGCTTTGGATTTGATGAGCTCATTGCAGGTAACGACGAAAGAAATCAGTATACGCGATGCTTGCATCCAACATTTTAAAGATATTGATCATGACATATCTGTTCATGATGTAACTTATGAAAATGGTCAGGCTCGTGAGCGTACTCAGATTCTGATGGACTATGCAAATAAGGTAGGAGGACTGGTAATTGGTACAGGCGATCTTTCCGAACTGGCACTGGGCTGGGCTACATACAATGGTGATCATATGTCTATGTATGGAGTAAATGCAAGTATACCGAAAACACTGGTTCGGTATTTGGTTACTTGGGTAGCAGAAACCGGAGTGGATGAAAAATCACGTGCAACGCTTCTCGATATTATCGATACCCCGATCAGTCCCGAACTGATTCCTGCAGATGAAAATGGAAATATCAAGCAGAAAACAGAAGATTTGGTCGGACCTTACGAATTGCATGATTTCTTCCTTTTCCATTTCTTGCGTTTCGGTTCTCGTCCGGCAAAGATTTTCTATTTGGCAGAGATTGCTTTCCGTGATGTGTACGATAAAGAAACAATAAAGAAGTGGCTTGTAAATTTCTGCCGTCGTTTCTTTAATCAACAGTTCAAACGCTCTTGTTTGCCTGACGGTCCTAAGGTGGGATCTGTTTCTTTAAGTCCTCGTGGTGATTGGCGTATGCCGAGCGATGCTAGTTCAGCATTGTGGTTACAGGAATGTGAACAGCTATAATGATATTGAAGAAAATGACATGCCGGAAGCAACTGTTTGGTTTTTGGCATGTCATTTTACTTTTTAGGCATCTTTCCCTGAAATCATCAGAAAAACATCTGCATCTTTTCTTGAAAACATCAGCATCTTTTTTTATTTTTTTCAGCAATTTTTCATCCTTTCTTCTGCATCTTTTTAAACGTATATTCTCTGGCATGCAGATTAGTCTATAATCCAAATCTTTGAGTGTCTATTTCTTTCACTTCTTTTTCCTTGAAGCCTTTGAATTTATAGCTGAAAGACAGGGTCAAACTGCGCTGGTCTCGTTTGACGCTCATGTCTGCAATTTGAACTCCGTTGCGTATGGTTGTATACGGATTCATCGAATTGAATATGTCATTTAGGCGCAGTTGTATGGAAGCTGCTTGATTAAGAAATGTATATCGGATAGCGGCATCTGTCTTTCCCATAGGCTTTATCGTATAACTTCCCTGTATTCCTTTGGTTTGTCCGAAGGCACTGAGTTCTATTTTTATATCGGGTTTTTGGGATAGTGTAAATGTGTTATTCCAAATGCCTATTCCGGTCCATTGTTTTCGGTCGAAAGGTGCATCAAAATAATGGCTGGCTTTGTCGTGTTTCAGGATTGCGCTTAGCGATAGTCGGCTATTCCACCATTTCCCGATTTTAAAGGGGAGGATGGAAGAAAATGTAAGTTGATTCATATAGTCCCAGTTCTGATAATTATATATGGACTTCAGTTGGTTGGGAGGCAGGTACATCATTTGCGTAAAGTAATGAGGCCTGTGGCTGTAGCGCATCTGAAAAATATATTTGCGTTTTAATATATAGCTAAGATGGGCGGAATAATCGGTGTACGGCTTGAGGTAAGTGTTGCCTATTGCTACTTGGTAATTGTCGATATGGTTTATGGCTCCACTCATTACCCAATAGCTTGGATATGTCTTGTCGGAGTTGAATGAAAATTGTAACAAATGGAAAGGGGAAATAATGTATCCAAGTTGTAGGGTAGGGTATATGGCCCATTTTTTATAATTCATCATTTTGTAAAACTCTAGCGAAACGGATGCGCTTAAACTTAGTTTCTTGTTGAATTTATATTCGGAGCCTGCATATAAATTATAGGTGTATTCCTTTATTCGGGAGTTCAGATTCTGTTTGCTCATTGTTGGGGCATCGTATTGTTGCCGGTTACTGTTGGTTACATACGAAAAGGAAGTGCCATAGTCCAATTGCCATGCCTGATTGAGAATGTGATGTTGGTCTGCGTATATTTTGCATCGGTTGATCACTTGGCTGGACGAGCTGAGAAATTTCTGCAAAGCTTCAATCGGTTGAAGTGTTTGAAAATGCTGATCCTCTATATTCCGGTAGTAAGTATAATCTGCGCCGGTTTTTAATCCGGAAGCTGAAGTCAGGTATAGTGAGAGATTGTGTACCTGGATTTGACTGTTGGAAATGTTTTCAGATGCAAACTGATTGCCGGAAGCTGTCAGGGTGTTTTGATCGTCAGGAGTAAGACTGGTTGTATAATCCAGACTTAGGCTGCTTTGAGAAGTAAATTTATAGGTGCTGCCAATTTTCAGCAGATGTGTGTTGCTTCGACCTTCTCCGGAGAAGTTTTGGCAGACATGGTGTTGGTTGCCATCGACTGTATGGAGAGTTTCCAGACTATTACCCTGACGGCTGTATTCATTAGTAAAATGATAGGTAAAATCTGCATCAAACTTTTTGGAGGTATAGGCTAGCGTAATACCACCTTCTCCGTCGCTTTGCTGCTTTTGGCTGTAGGTTCCGTTGATTTCTCCTTGTAATTTGCCTTCATCTGTTTTATACTTTGGGGTATGAATATTTATGGATGCACCACGAACATGGTATTGTGGGGGAGTGGTGTACATGATTTCGACTTTCTCCACTCGTGAGGCTGGCATGCTTTTCAGGAGTGTAAGAATTTGCTCGTAAGTCATGGAAGATACCTTATCGTTTAATAAGATATTAACCGAACCACTTCCTGCGAGTGTCAGAGTTCCATTATATTCCATAATTCCGGGAAGGTTTTTGATAACTTCATAGGCATTGGTTACAAGTTTGGTGTTTGTCAGCTGGGTAATGTCATATATCAGTTTGTTTCCTTCCATTTTTAGCAGAGGTTTTTCTCCTTCGATTATTATTTCACGAAGCTGATTGTCTTTAGGATGCATGATGATGTGGTGTCGGATATTGTTTTCCTGAAAACACTTTCTTATTGTCTGGAATAGCAGGTGTTGTACGGTCAGGCAGTAATTTTCCCGTTTTTGACGGAAATGGAAATTTCCTTCCTTGTCGGTTATCGTTGCTTCGATAAATACAGAGTCGGCCGACTGGAGTATAACTGTTGCTCCGTCTATTCCTTGTTGTGAAGCATCTGTTACCTTACCTTCTATAACTTGTGCAGACAGGTGGGTACAAAGAGTTCCCGCACATATCACAATGCCTAATATGATCAGTCGTTTCATACGTTTGGGTTATTTGTTTGTTTTCCCTTGAAAAAATCTCTCTACATTGAGCTCTTTTATATAGCTTTCGGCATCTTGAAGCATATTTGTATATTTCTTCGGCTTTCCGGCCTGCTCGACCGCTTTGATGAATTTTTCGTAATAGACGGCCTCTTGTTCAGGCTGTTGCAATTTGCCGTATAAGAAGGCCGTCTGGTATAGCATATGCAGCTTCTCTGGGTTTTCTTTTAAAATCTTGCTGTAGCAGGCAATGGCATCCTTGTATTGATGGAGTTGGATGTGGTTTGTTGCTGCTGTTTCATACAGAGAAATAACCAGTTGCTTGTCGGGCTGTAAGAGATCAAGTGCATCTTTTATGTCCTGCTGGCTTTCTTTTATCATGCCTATTTTACTTCCTATTACACCCAGTTGAGATAAAATGTAAGCATTTTTCCTCTCTGATAGATTATTGGCACGGACCAGACAATCGTATGCTTGGCTGAGGCTGTCTGAGTGTATGGCATACGATAGTCCGAGATAATATTCTGTACTGGCCTGTCTGTCACCGGATTGTCTGATTTTCTGGTACAGTTTGATAGCATCTTGGTGCAACCCTGCCTGATTGTATGCGTATGCTTTCAGTCTGTTTATGTTTAAGTCGGTAGAGTCAATGGAGGTATATCGGCATAGATATATCAGTGCAGAATCAGGTTGTTCCATGCTTAAAAAATTTTGGGCAAGTGCGATAGTGTTATTCTGATTCTCTATATCTTGCATTGCAATTATTTTGCGGTATATAAGTGCAGAGTCTGGTTTTTCTAGTTTGTCGTAGCATTTGGCAATAGTATTCAGTTTGGTTTCCGAAGAGTCTTTTTTTATAAATGTATTATATAGCTCAATACTTTGCTGGTAGTACCCCCTTTGGTAATAACAGTTGGCCAGTGCATGTACGATCGTATCAGAAACATGTATGCTGAGTGCTTTTTTTGTAGTTCGATAAAGATTTTTGCAGCTTCCCTTTTCGATGGTATTCTTCTCCTTGCATGTAATAGACTTTCCAGTCGGTTGAATCGCTTGGAAGTTGATAGATTGAAGTTCTTGCATAACAAAATACAGTCATCATCAGGCTGATAAAACAAATGATAGAATGCTTCATAGTGGTTATTTTTTAGGTTAAACGAAACGGGTAGGGTGAACTCCATGTTGACTTTGGTACCGTCTGTGAGTTCGGCAGGTGCCCATTGTGGAGATTCTTTCAGAAGACTTATTACTGCTTGTTCGAAAGCTTTTTCTTTTGGGGATTCAAGAATCTGAAATTTTTCCAGCTTGCCGGCTGTATTTACTGTAAACTTGATGACGACTTTTGCATCTTTATTTTCAAGTCCTTTGGGATATTTCAAATTTTGGGCTATCCATGAATAAAAGGCTGTAATGTCTTTATCTTTATCAAAACGAGGACGCTTGAGTATTGTCTTTTTAGGATGAATGGATACGGTTTGTAATATTTCAGTATTATCTGTTTTTTTTTATTGTGCTTTTATAGTATATCCATCCACTTATTCCAAGTATAGCTAATAATATGAGTGTATATAGATATATACGTTTACTATGCTGTTGGGGTTTATTCTTTCCTAAGAAATAAACTTCATTATCTTCTTTATTCATAATTATTTAATATTTTAAATGATTGATTTTTCAACTAATGATTTCAATACTTTCAGGGCTTCTTTCGAAACATGTAAAATGAACTTTGCAGAAGTTTTTGTATCAGCAAGTATAAGTTCTTGTTTGTTGATATTTATTACATATATGAAGTTGCTGTTTATCACAAGACTTCTGCCTACTCGAATAAATATACTGGCATGGTCTTTTAATTGTTGTTCTATGATTTTTTCAAAAGCTGATAGGTTGAAGGAAAATGTATATTCTTCACCATTTATTAATTTCATAGTTGTGTAGCTGCCGTCTGAACTGATGTAGACAATTCCGGTATCTAAGACTCTTACCAATATGGTATTGTTGGAAACTGTTAGGTAATTTGGCATAACATTAAATGTATTCATTAAATGTGTTTCTATAATTGTATAAAACAAAAGAAGAAATTTTTGGTCAGATAGTGTAATTCTCATTTTGCTTTTTTGTGAAATCCCTTTTTCATTTTATGAATTTATCTAGAATCGTTTTTTTGATATTCTTTTGTAGCGGTATTCTTTTATATGTTCTGATTATTTTACGAGGATTTATTTTGTACACAGTAAAATGTTCTTTGGAATATTGATGATGAGTTGGGAGATGTACTAATAGTATTAGTTATTATGTGGTGTATTTTAGGTAAAAACATGCTGTTGTTTTTAATGAAAACAAGGCGTTGTTCTGGCGCCGTGCCGCTTTTTGTTGATAATGCGGTGTATTTTCCCTCGCGCACATGCGCCCGACCGCGCAATAAATATTATTGTGCATGTTTTCCTCCTCCTTCTGCGTATGCTGAAAAAATATGCCGCGTAACATACCTGTTTTCCAGTGTCTTACGAAAAAACTTTCAGGAAAAGTCAAAAAAAAGTCGTGTAAAAGTTGGAGTTTGCGAAAAAGTGCGTAATTTTGCACCCGCTTTCGAGAGAGAAACGCGCTGAAGCATTGACAGAGTGAACGTGAGGTTTCCGGTTTATCGGTTGTTGCCTTGTATCTTACCTTGCGGTGCTAAGGGAGCGAGAAGGGCTTGCGGTTCCGGTTTTCTTGGACCG
>ENA-OQJI01000165-OQJI01000165.1-human-gut-metagenome-genome-assembly--contig:-NODE-165-length-15476-cov-1.434426_pt1 | contig 15476 bp, 7 predicted proteins | sample MGYA00242602_ERZ504768 | MGnify/ENA primary metagenome ERZ504768 (study PRJEB26092, sample SAMD00036368) | human gut metagenome | host: Homo sapiens | study: EMG produced TPA metagenomics assembly of...
TTAATGTCTGGTTATCCATTTTTTCATCCTTTTAGGGGATGAACGGATAAAAATTACGCTTTTAAGGTATGGTTTTATACCCTAATAAGCTGCCGGAAAGTGAACGGGTATGCTCCGGAATATGTATATTTTTTACGTCAAATGCGATTCTATAGTTTCCGTCCTCATTCGTGATAACGAAATCAGCCAGTTCGTAATCTTTTCCTTCCAAATGTTTGATGTCTTTCTCAGTGCAATCTGTATAATGTAACAAGATTGCCTTGAAAGCCTCTTCTCCAATTTCTCCAGCATAGTCTGTGGCAAGTATTTGTGGGTGTAGTATCATGCCCTCCTTCTCCCAAGTTGTTGCAAAACCATTTTTTTCAAAATGGGATTTGATAATAGGATTTTTCATTAGCACATCAAGCCTGACGTAGGATGGTGAGATAGGATAGGGGAACAGTTTCCCGTTTTCTTTTGGACAAACCTTGAGTCTTTCATCACAATAGTAATATAATTCAGATGCGGAGTTACGCTTCCAGTTGCCATAGCATTTTGGCATAAAAGTCAGTCGTTTGTCGTTCTCATTCAAATCCTCAATAGTAGCGATTACAGGTTTTCTGATAATGGTTTGTTTGTAGTTCTGGTACATTATCTGACTGATTTTTACGTTGTAAGGCAGTTCGTCCTCTTCCTCAATGTCATCATCATATTCATCCTCGTCTTGTTTGTGAGGAGTATAGCGAAGCGCAATCCTGCGTAAGCGATCCAATTGTGCCTGTGCATAGTTGGCGTCATTGCATCGCATGATTTCTTCTAGGTCGATTCTTTCTTCCTTTTTATCTTGATGTGATAAAATGTATGTCGCCAAAGCTCTGAACTCCTTTGTGAGCGATTTCTCCATATTCGAGGCATCAAAGAAAGGTTTCATGGATTCATCGAAAAGGATGTATGTTGTATAAGGCTTATTCCTTGTCCTACATAACCTGCCAATAGCTTGTTCCACTGTCGTTTGTGCCCATGCCGCTTTATCCTTGACTATGCCTGGATTACGCTTCTCACTAAACATAAAATTATTGGACAATGCATAATAGAGCCACTGAGTGACATCAGCTTTGGAAAGGCATCCTCGTTCATACAGCATCATCAGTGTAAGCATGGCATTGTAAAGGCTTTTTTCAAATGTCATCTCATTGCCGTCTTCATTTATCATAAGGTATGAGGTGGGTGATTGTACATAGATGGCATCCCAGTCTTTTTTTAGCTTTTCTCCTTCATTAACCCAGTTATCTCCACTTGTATATTCTAGACCTTCGGGTATTTCATACTGCATGTTGGCACCCGCCTTGAAGCTTCCATAGGCAGAAATCAGCATCAATTTTGCATCTTTGTCCTGACTAAGTTCTGATAGAATATTGGATTCCACATCTTCCCAGTCTTTAGAAATACGGATGTGTTTATTTTCCCAATCTGACGGGATTTCATCTTCCAAAGTACAAGTCATGTTTTTGAAAGTTCCGTCTATCAGACAGCTAAGGACGTTAATTTGATCTTTGTCTTTATCTCCAGTACGGTTTTGGAAGAATATCATGCTATGAATATCATTGTGTGTGAAAAACCAATAATATGCTTCAATAAACTGGAAAAGCCTGTACAGTTGGAACTGTATGTCATTTATGTTCTTGGTGGTCTTTTTCAGTTCTCTATATGTAATTTTGAACCATCTGTCTGCCAATCCTCCCTCCAAAGCGTCAGGAGAGAACATCTGCTTGTATTTGTCCGGCAACACTATCGCATTCTCTCTTTTATCATCATATTCATACCTCTCTAGAGGAACAACTTTAATCTGGTGTACTGAGGGGTATGTTTTATCAACAAGGCAGTCAAAAGTCTCACGTTCTTCTTTGGAAAGCACATGAACTTTTTCTCCGAGTGTTTGCTTTAAGTACTTGATGTCATAATTACTTACCACAGACCAGCATGAAGCAGTTGCAGAGCATAGAACAACAGAAGTACCGTCGGTGTTTACGAGATCAATCAGTATCTTTTCAGGGGTTGTTGAAATCTCTCGGCATGACAATCTGACCCTGTGCAGGTTATCGCGCTCATCAATTTCTTCTTGATAAAGTTGCACTCCTTGGGAATACACGGAGAAATCGGGTAGCTTCATTTTGCTACTACCATCAGAAACAAACAAGTTCTTTCTGTTTGTCATGAATTCGTTAATTTGCTGCTCAAATTGATATTCTGATGTGGTTTCAAAACGAGAGAATAAAGTATGTATCTCCCGTTCCAATGTAGGATAGCCAAGATAGTAGTTTGTTGTTGCTGTATTCGCAGAGACCTTTTTTTCCTCTGCCTCGAATTGCTCCCGGCTTTTCTTCAGTGAATCAGAAATGACTTTTCTGAGTTGTGCTTTTATTGACGTTGTGTTACTGATGATGAGAGAAAGGAATCTGTCTAACGGAATTGCCATAGCATATTCTTTTGTAAGCATACTGGCATCTTTTACATGAACGAGATAGAAATGTCGGTCGTTTTTCTTATAGCAGATATACGAATTGGTATTGTTTCCTTTTGGGGAGATATTTATTTTCAGTGCAGGGCCTGAAAAGAACACCCCTCTTCTGTATGTTTCTAGTTCTTCATAATTGCTTAAGAAAATATTTTTATAAGTAAGAATGTCGCCAACAGCTTTTTTCCAGTTTGAATTTGTAATATCCTTAGCTTTGTTAAGACATTTTTCTAACAAATCTCCGTAATACTGATTGGCTATTTGTTCTGGATTATCAATCAAATCCTTATATTGCAGATAACCATTATAGCCCTTTGCAAATCTCTTGCTACCTCCAGCATTATCAATAGATTGGTCGATGATTGCCGTACGCATAGCTACTGCAGCTTGGTCGGATTCGTCAAAGAGGATAAGTGTCTTTTTGTTCTTTTCTGCAATGTCTTGCAGGTAAATCTTCTCAGAAAGAATAGGATCAATTCCATACATTGCTTTATGAACAGTCATAAGAAGTACCTTTTTCCGTCTGTAATCTACCTGAGGATAAACTTTAATGAGAGACTGGAATTTATTTAAAATAGTTTCGAGAGAGACTTTTTTCAGCTGTTTAGTTTTTTCGAGGTGTCTTTTATAGGTGTCGAAGAATCCACGAACAACCTTACGAAGTTTTGCTTCTCCTTCGTTAATATGATTAAGAATATAGTCGTTCTTTCCACTTTCGTCAAGAGTCTTTATCAACCCTGTCAGTCCCTCATATATCTTTTTGACGGCATTGTAACTGTATTGTATTTCATCGACCTTGTAATTTGCATTTTTCTGTTCTCCAATCTGATAGCACATTTCTTCTAGAAGTTTCTTGAAGTACCCGTTTTTGATGGCTTGAGTGATAACTTCGGGGTTGTTCTCTATTACCATCTTGTCAGACGAGGATATAAGACTTCCTTCAGAGTTAATGAAATGGTCTATTTCACGGTTCATGCTGTTCACCAGTTTATTTTGAACGCAGAGGATAACAATGCGATCAAACTTTTCAGGGTAGTATTGGCATGTCAGTTTACCTATTGTATATGATTTTCCACCACCTGTAGCAATGTCACAGATGTGAAGACCATGTTTCGAATATCCCATGAAGATGTTTTCAACATGCTTACTTAATTGTTCTTTATATGTTATATTCATATTTTATCAAATATCATTATTGGCTTGAAATTAATTCTACTTAAAATTGTAAAACATATTTGATATTCTCAAAAGTGTCCATTTTGAGAGCTTACGTGTCACATTAATAATACGTGGTCTGAAATCTTCAAGCATACTCATACCGTTGCTTTTAAATAGTTTTATTTATATTTTCAAGCAAACCGCATGGTTCACCATAACCAACCATATAGACGAGTTGTCTTGCTCTCGTTATTGCAACATATAATAATGAACGTTTAGATGAAAGAAATTCTTTTTTCTCAAGTACATCCATTCCATTAAAAAGGATAGCTGTCTGTCGCCTTTGATGGAATATTCCGTTCATTTACTCCCATTAAAATAACAACTTTAAACTCAAGTCCTTTAAGTGAATGGAATGTACAAAGTGAAATGCCATTGTTAGATCCAACTTTCGATGTCCCTTTTAAGACCTTATATGCAATACCATTAACATGCAAGTGTGATTGTAAGTCCTTCATCAATCCCATGCTTGGAGAAGCGATACATATGTCTTTTAAAAGAATATCATTCTGAGTACATTGGTTCACCCATTCTACAATTTGCATGACTTCATCGTTTGCATTGTCAACAATTTTATATAATGGTGTTTCTCCTCCATGGATGAGAGAGACATATCCTTTTATTGACTCTGTTCCGCCATCCATATCATCATATACTTGGCCTTTTATCACTCCTACAGCGACACGTTTTATAGGTTCTGTAGTTCTATAATTAATCTTAAGTCTTCGGCTTCTGACACCTCTCACGTTAATACCGGCTGCACTGAAATTGATCTTTCGTCCACTGTATATTCGTTGCATAGGATCACCTGTAAGGAAAAGGTCATTTTTTCCTTCTGCTACCAATGAACGTAAGAATTTAAGTTCTGGATTTGAGAAATCCTGGAACTCATCTGCAATAATATGCGTATAAGGACGAATATTATTGTCGTTAAGATATTTCGTAGTTTCATTAAACAACTCAAGTCTGTCAACTACTTTTCTTTCATTTTTTAGTGCCACATACTTTTCAACCAATTTCCAAATATCAATTCTTTGTTTACGACTTAATGCTTTAGTACGTCCTACACGCTGTTGCATCATATACGACTTAGCATCAGTATTTCCAAAATAGATAATAACGTCTATATACTCATCATACAAGAATTGTTCATCAAATTCTGTCACTTCTGTTTCAAGAACCTCACGCCATAATTTATGGATTCTTCATTACCGGAATAATCCAGAACCTTATATCCGTCCTTTATTTTGTATTGTTTGGCTATTTCAATTAATACCTGGTCAATATTACTCAGTGTACATCTGTTTTGATTGATGTCCATCTTTTTTATCAGATCCTCAAGGTTTTCTTTAAGTGTTCTTGTATAAGTAGTAAAAAGGATTTTTGCATTAGGATTGGCACTCAAAAATTTAAGTCGATGCAATGCAGCAACGGTTTTTCCTGTTCCTGCACCACCGCTAACTTTTATAGTTCCTTTATAATCAGCATTCACCAACTTCTGTTGACTTGGGTGTAGGAAAATTTGCCATTTTTCCATATCATTATCAAGAATACGTTGAAGGGCTTCATCATCAGTGAGTTCAACAAATCTACGTTTGTTATTATTGCTGAGAAGTTGGTCTTCGTTCTCTTTGGCCTGGCCTTCCTCTATTTCAGCTATTATGTCATTAATGGATACCCCATCCAGCAAATTAAAGATATTCTCGTATGCATCAGATGGTAAACAATCCTCCAATGGGTCCAAATCATCAAGAGAGGTAATCTTCATTACCGTAGGAATTAAATCCTCTGGAACTCCAATTTTTAATATTTGTTCTTTCGAAATATCTTTAAATACAGAATCTGAAGACGTCATAGATTCTGTCTCAGTCTTTTCTGCAATAGGTTCAGTTGTTTGCTGAACTGAAACCAATTGACAGGCTTGAGTATGATCATTCCATACCAGACGTTTTCTAATGCCCCAATTGTAGGCAACTTCATGCGTACCAACAAACAATAGATATGCATTATTATCAATAATTCCAATCACAGCACGGTAATTGTCATCAATACGAGCTGTTCGCATCGAGCTGTCATTAAACTGTGCTATTGGCTCTAAGTGCATACCATTGGAAGTTGTGCATTCACGGAATTTTTTCTGGAAATTGACCACCTTTGTCTGTATTCTTTTAGGCAAATCAAAAAGTGATTCATAACAAGTGTCTGATAAAAACAGTCTCATAATTTTATATGTTTGTTATTTCATTAATATCAAAGTTTTCTGCTGTAAATATTTTAAAACCAGCTGCTTCAAAAATAGATTCAGAGTTGTCATCAGCAGGATCAATTACTATCTTTAAATCACGGATAATCATTCCGGCTGACGCTAAAACAATTCCGTCAGAATCGGTTAAATCTACATCACCGTCTGTTCCGAATGGAATCTTATGGTCCAATAGAATATCTACAATATGTTCCAGTCCAGGATAGTACATCTTTATCTCATCCCGGTCAACAGAAACCATATCCGCATCTATAACAGGTTCAACCTTTGTAGTATTGGAGAAGAATTGCAGTAAATTATATCGTCTCCAAAATCCGATCCATTCATCTTTATCAATATCCGGATAAATCTGTTGCAGATTCCAGTTATATGATATACCCTTATCAATTTCTTCAGCAACTTTCTCGTCTGTTGAGAAATCGGTAAGTTCGTCATAGCAACTTTCATCTATCGTTATTTCACCTTGATAAAGTGCACCTCCATGTCCCATAAAGTTTTCTGCATCGGCGATACATCCAAAAGCGGTTTCTCTGATATATCCCATCTGAGGATTTTTTAAGAACTCAATTAAACGGGTAATTGAATTAAGTCCCAAAGAATCCTCCTTGTCATTTTCAAATAGCTGAATATCTTCCCATGTCATCGTCCATGAAAATATCCTATGCGTTTTAGAATCACGTATTCCATCGCGTTTTTTCTTTATCGCCATAGAATCTCATGTTCGGAGCCTGAGCATGATAGGTGTAACCATCAAGAAATATAGCCCACATAGGCAATTTATCAATCTCCTTAAAATCATTACCGTTAATTCTTGCAGACATGCAAATAATCTGAAAATCTGCAACGGTATAATGTTTTACTCCATAGTGACCACCAAGTGCAAACTGAGGAATGATATAATATTTAATATCATTTTCTCCATCCATAATTCTTAATTCATAGCGATAAGAGTCAGCGTCTGGTACTTTCTCAAAATCCCATTTATTGGTGCGGGCTACAGTCTTAATGGAATCAATAAATTTCAATTCCAATTCACTGTCTTCAGCCACGCCAGTCTGTGATATGGTTCCTACAGAACCCGGCAGCGTTTCCCATGATTTTGTATGTTCTATGAGTTTTTCAAACAAAGCTTCAGCCTGTTCTCTGCTGAACAACTCTCTATTGTATTGGTTTCCGTATGTAAGAATACAATGATAGCAACCGTCTTTACCTTCATATTGGCATTGACAATCGTGAATTTTATCGTATGCATACTGCAACAATTTGGAAAATTCTTCTGTATTATAAAGCGTTGAAAGGTAACCGGTACCACCGGGTATTGTGTCATACATTACCAGATAGTAATCCTTCTTCATGGTAGCCAAATTCATTTCTGAATATGAATCTATCCTGATATGTTCAGGCGACGATTTATAATAAGCTTTCAACCCTAATTGAATACCTGACTTAAACATCTCTATAGCCGATGATGCATCCATTATCTGGATAGGTAGCAAAATCTTGATAGCTTCAGTTTGCATGTGACGGTAAAGATAAAGAGTTTCAAAAACCTCGCTTTTTGTATCATCGGCAAAAGAAATGTCTTTATGCGTACAAAATCTGTAATGTTGCTCTTCCGTTGCCGTTCCACTCAGTACCGGTGTAGATTTGCCACAGTATCGGCAAGTTATAAAGCCATTCTGAGAAACATTGGCATCATTATTGACTTCCACTTTACTTCCCGATTGCATCTTCATTCCATAGTTCACCTCAAAGAGTTCCATATTATTGCAGAACTCAATACCAAACCCAACTCCTCTAATAGCATAGGAGGTGGTAGCTCCCATATGATGGAACATATAATGACGCTTTATAATGTAGTTTTCACTTTCTCTTTCTTCCTTCGAGTCGTCCAATGCTGCATCATTGTTATACATTACACTTCGTGCGCCGGTAAATTTCAATATATTATGCTTGTTTATACCCCACGAAGGATCACCACACTTAGGACAGGCGGTCTGATTAAATCCATCTTCTCCTTTCAGTGAAATACAGTCACATTTGGAACAGTATTTCATTTCTGTCAGAGAATCCTTCCAATCAAATGTATTGAGTCCGCTGACATTCAGTTTAAATCTTTGAGTATAAAAATGATTACCTGGCGCCAGTTCTTTAATACCTTGGGATGCAGACCGTGTTAGTTCAAAAAGCCTTTGGCTCAGCTATATTTCCTTCTTTATCACATTTCTCCCTCGAAGCATATACATTTGCCTGTAACTTGACTCCAGTTTCAGGAAAAGCATAATTGGGCAGAAGACCGATATTTGTCATGAACTCAATGACACTATCGTTCATTAGCAGACGATACTGTTTGTTTGAAGCAGAAATCAATTCTTTGATCTGCCTCAATTGTGGGTCATTTGCCTGAATATGTTTTTCTTGTTCCCTGTACTGTTCGAGCTCTTTTCCAAGGAAGTGAAGCTTGTTTGACAACATTGCGAAATCAGAAATGATCCGATTATAGAAAGTACCATCATCCAATGTCTCAAACAATTTCTTAAGTGCGTCCTGAGTCTTATCCTCATATTGGAAACTGAATTCAGAACGTAATATGGTTTTATGGTTTTTAATAAATTCAATTATTCTATTGATAACAAATGTAGGGTCATTGAAAATGTTATCATTCAGTAAATGAAGTTCACGAATCTTTTCCGGTAAAGTATTGTTTACATCTGATGAAGTCCAAGTATCAATGCAGTATGCTAAGAAATGTCTTCTAAGAATATCTTTTGCTTCAAGAAAACATCCAGGCGTACTGATTTCTCCTTGCATCATCTCCAATGGGTAAGTATAATAATACATATCATGTGGTTCGGCAGCATGACTATAGTTCAATACTAATGCAGCACCTTCTTTACGTCCAGATCGTCCAACACGTTGTAAGAAATTACTTGGTTTAGGTGGTACATTCGTATTACCTATTACATTCAAATCACCAATATCTATACCCATCTCAAGAGTGGAAGTAGCAGAAAGGACATTTACCGAATTGCTGTGCGGATGCTCTTTGAAGTCTTTTTCTAAAGCTTCTCTGTCATGTCTGTCAAGCAATCCAGTATGCTCGTGTGCATGGACACGGGGAGAAAGGTTTCTATTATAGACCTGCTGATAATAGTTTAATTCAGGTTTGGTTTCTTCAGAATATGTTCCTTTACATTTATAATCCAAACAATGTGTTCCTTCTGCACACTCATCTTCTGCAGCGACACAGAGTCTAGACTGACACAGGTCGCATTGTATATGTTTTACATTTTTGCTGACCCATATATGCTCCGGATTTATAGCATAATTACCTCCACCTTGTTCCTCTTTGTTGAGTAAACCGACTTCAGTCATTGCGTCGAACAATCTGCGCATAAAATCATTGAACAGAGAGGAGTTTTTTGCTATCCATGGGTCGTTAAATACTTCGATAAAATAGTTGCTGTACCAGGTATTCTTGCTGTCGGAACGCATTACAGCCATATCAAGCATCTCGTGGTTCTTGCCAGTATGCATAACTCCAACGAGTTTCGGAAATTGCATACTACCGCCGAGAGTCTTGTTCAGGAAATGACGGCCGTCACGATTCCAGTTCAAGGCCCATTGTGTGAGATTTTCCTTACGGTATTTTTCCAGGAAAGGATGGTCAACTGCACCATGCGTCCTCATTCTCTGCAATATGCCATATACAAAGTGGATGAATCCTGATTCATTGCCCCAGATGTTTTCCATGTTATTATCCTTTAACCAATGCTCCATAACCTGATAAACATGTCGCAAAATATCAGCCTTGAAATAAGTCGCAGAAGCTCCTGTTTTTTCAAGCGTTCTACCCAATTGAGCAGTCAATCCAAACTCACTAAGAATCTCCCAATCAACACGCAAATCAAACTCTTTCTTGAAGCTATCCATAAAAGGACTACCTTCTCCTCCAGTTCTATAGTTCTTCCGAAGGTCTATATGTTTTGCCAAATCAGCTGGTAAGAAACGATTGTAATACTCGTCATCAGTTAATCTGGCATGCCAATACGATTTAAAACCTTTCTGTAACTCTACCAAGTTTACAGGCTTTTCAAGGGTATTAATATATTTCTGCATTGACTGACGGAACAAGAAACGATAAGTACGTGCTTCATAGAAACCAGCCTGATAAGCGGCATCCTGTACACTATTGGTAAACACCAATATTTTACGTTCGTAAGCATTAGCATTATCAAAATCACTTGACAGAACTTGACTTATTGCCACACTGGATAGGGTTGATGTTCTACCACCGATTTGGCAAATCGTATCACTTCCATTACATTCGGGACAATTTCGGGTGAATTTTTGATTTCCGTTTTTGTTGGATGTTGTCTTGCTACATACTCTTAACCGTATGGTGTCACTGTCGCTGAGACTTACTTCAGTAAGATCTTTTAGTTTAACATATTTTGTAATATTAACTGCATTCTCACTAATATAGTCATCCACAGCTTCATGTCTTTTCATCTCAGTATTGAGCAGATAAACCTCTTTTTCCCGTTCTGCAAAAGCCGTATTGACGGTTTTTACATCAGAACAATATCTGTCATCGGTAGCAAGCCTGCGACTTATCCAGCCACTAGCACCACAATCTCTGCAAAAATACATTGGAAGAGCAATCCTCTCATCATCTTTATTCAGATTTCCTCTCCAAACGAATTCCGGTTCTTTTTGTACGTAGCGTAGTATTCCACTCAGTTCACGTTGCCATAGCTGAACTTGAAGATACATTAGGGGTATAGTTTTCCCATTAGCCAACGGACGTTTAGAATAGGCAATTAAAGCCAAAAGATTTTCTATGGCTATTTTGCAGGTCTTTTCATTGTGTTGCTGTCGAAGTTTGCGAAACTCAGTATTATCCTCAAGTCTGTTTTGAATTTCATCGATAGACAGGATTCCATCTTTAAGAGCAAAAAGAAGATCCCGTACGATACCCATTTCCCGAAGAGATATTCCTGCTTCAATAGGAGAGGCTTCACTATTCTTCAGCCAGTATTTGCATATACGTCTGATATATGTGCCGACCGTATCATTATTTTGGAATACGCACTCTTTTATCAGTTTTCCGTCTGGAATGCCATTTGAAACAACATCCACATAATCATCCACAGCAATACGATGCTCCTCAATGACATTTTCTTCAAGGAATGTCTCACTAAAAACATTTGTAGCGTACTCGCATAAACGTGCCTTGCTGTCGGATCCACTGCCAATTGTTGCAGATGTACCGATTGGGCATAATAAGCCTTTAGGAATGTGGAGCTTTAGTTTCAATCTTCTTATCAGATTCGCCACATCAGTACCTTGTGCACCATCGTATGTATGTAGTTCATCGAGCACGATGAATCGGAGAGCTTTCTGTTCCGTATCAATGTTTCCTTTCCATAGCGACATGAATTTTTGTCGCATAAGTCCGTAATCCAACATTTTGAAGTTTGTGAGAAGTATATCCGGAACCGTATCAAGGATCGCTACTCGATTTTCAATAATATGATCAGGTCCCATTGTGCGTGGATATTCTTTTGTATCAATACCTTCACCCACAAAAAGACCGGCAGTTACCTTATTCTTGAGGCGAGGGTCATTCCATATTGTCTCAGCTAGACGTTTGGCCTGGTCGCTGGCAAGTGCATTCATCGGATACATAATAATGACCTTTACACCTGTTTGGCGTTCATACTGATTACAGTGATAACAGTAATCCAGAATAGGATACAAGAAGCACTCAGTCTTACCAGAGCCCGTACCTGTTGTAAGAAGTGTAGGTTCCGGACTATGACCGTTCTTCATGCTAAGCTGCCTAAAAGCCTGTAGCTGATGCTTGTAGGGAGGGAATGAGGGAATTATATCTAATGGAATATTGGCACATTCCTCTTCTGTAGCTGACACAAAAGGGGTTTTCAAAGAGACGAAAGGCCCTTTGAATAATCCATCATTCTTATCTTCTATAAAGCGATAGAACGCATCGCTTACATCCTTTTCCTTGAATCGGTATGTAGCTTTTATATACTCGATCACTGAGTCGCGTACTTCGCGTGCTTGTTGTAATGGTAACATATTTTATAACTCTAATGTAGGTTCTTTTTTATAGCTCATTGCTAAATTAAAACACTTCTGCATTGTTGCAATTCCAATCCCTTGATACTCTATTAAAGCAATCATGGATTTTATATTGTCCTCATGGATTGCTTTATCTATGATTTCAATCTGCTTTGAAAAACGACTACCTAATATCTTGATTTTCTCTGAATGCGAAATATCAATCCATTTAAGCATAAAATTCTCAAACATATCATCCGGTGCTAACGGATCATATTCATATATTTCAATAGGAATATCACATTGTTCGAGATATTTATGCATAAGGTCAAGAACTTCAATTTTATCAAGTCCGCCATTGTGGGTTCCGAGAAGAGGAAAGGCAATCGAAGTGATACCTTTCTCCTTGTAGGAATCTACGAACTTTTGCAGTCCTGCTTCAAGATATTCCATTTTGCTGGGGTATTTCCAATGGAATTTTGTAGGGAAATTCAGTACCCATTGTGGAGTATTTTCTGACTTATACAGCCACAATTTTCCTATGCCAATCATCTTTGATTGACAGAACTCCTTATATTTTTCAAACATTTCAGGGTATCTGAGTTTGAAAACGAGCGCGATACCCTTGCCCATAACACCAACGCAGTTTATAGTATTGACAATCGTCTGCGTCTTGCTGTTAAAGATATTACCCTTATGGAATGTTATATTATTCATTAATAGACTCTTTAAGATTTACATACCTATCTGCATATTCTTCTGACATGGCTATGATGCCGTTGTCCTCATCAAATGCTTTTTCTCCGTTTTCATACACAAACATGTGTTCCAGATATTTTAATCCACCCGCATCTTTTGTATAAGAAGCTATGTCACATTGATATAATATCATTTTATATTGGAGAAGAATTGATGGAGACATTTTTAGCTCTGTCGCATCAGCAACAATTTCTTCCTTCAAATCTGACAAGTCATATTTGTTCTGGAAGTACGAGCCTAAATGATCGTCTCTCAGCAGTACTTCTACAAGGTAGAGTTCATGCTTGTTAAAAGGAGTGTTTTCCCATAGTTCACGAACCAATGAAAGAGTATGTTCATGCTGGGTTGAACGGTCTATAGCCTTGCCTATATCGTGTATTGCCAGCACAAGGCGCATAAGGTCCATGTTCATACACTTATTGTCAAAGGCGAAGGCGTACTTTTCAAATTGTTCGCATACTAACAGGGTATGCTTCTTGACCACATAATGCCTAACACGAGTATTATAGAGCTCTTCCAGTTTTGGCATTATAAGTTCAAGTGCAGTAATCATTTCCTTTGGTGAATAGTCATCATCAAGGCTAATACCCAAAAAGTTTTCAATAACAGTTGAGCCTGTGTTTTTGGTTTCAGCTTTATTGGGAGAATATTTGTAAACCAGCCATCGCGGTGAACGAGCGCGCGGACTCATATTAACATAGTAAACCTCAAATTCAGTATCGCCACATTCTACAGATACGTTATCTCGTATCTGCATCACATGGCTTTTTACCGCTTTTATTTGAGACGCAGGATTGAACACCCTGATTTTGTTAATCTGAGCGCTTTCAATCTGGAACATATAGTCACCGCTGTAGCTTGTTGTTATCTTAAGAAGTTCATCTGACTTTTCAAACTTCAATGGCGGGTTCTCATGCTCGAATACATCTTCAGAGTCATAGATGCTATATATATGTTCACAGATTGGGTCGTCGCAGAATATAGACTTTAGTATTTCCGTTTCTTCCTGGTCATAGCAGATAATTTGATAATCCTTAAGTTCAGAAAAATCAAACTCATTTTTTATAAGAAATTCTTGTTGCTTCTTTTCTTGGACTTCTCTACTCCATTGACTACTGTACAGGTGGACGGCATCTATATTATGAGGGTCATCTATCACCTTATATATTCGAGCCCAATTAGTTTGCAAGTTCCCAGTACTGTAATAACATAAATTAGAATGTTTTGCCAATACTTCCTGAAGGTCGAACTTAAAGAATACTGGCATCGGACACATAGGCAAACCATTATCCTCTGCACGTCCGTAGTACTTGGAACCTTTCTGTTTTCCCAAACATTCATTGTAGAACTGTGTTTGAGTTCCAGTTCTAAAATAGAATCGAGCATATGGATGTGCTTTAGCAGACCTATGAACAACTGAGCCTGCAGCATCATATTTTAGTAGACCAAGTTCTGTTGCTCTGTTACGACTGAGTATTTTTCGAGACCTAATCACTTCTATCGCATTGAACATGTGCGTAAAGTGATATATGAATGGCCTTCTATAACCCGTCGATTTAAGAGTATTATAGAACTCCATCAAATTCAATTCACTCTTATATGATTTATCAACGCCAGAGGTTCTGAATGCAGGATTCTCAGCCAAAGCAACCCAGTCCCAACGACCTTTGAATCTATCAATCAGACTTTGAGTAAAGGCGATGGTACTACTTTGAGAGATTCTCTTCCAATCGATTTTATCCTCAAATAAAGATAATGTCATTTCGTCAACAACAAAATCTGACCTTTTGCATATAATGGTCCAATTAACATTATCTTTGAATTTTTGCAAATTCTCGTTTGTTGGATTAAAATCAGGAGAGTGCGATATTACATCCCAGTCAAGATATTCTTTGAATGTTTCAAGGGTCTTGGGATTGGATTTATCAATATGAGTACTATTGGTGAGAATTGACCAGTTTAATTTATGCTTGTAGAACAGAATTACATTATACTGTAATTCCATTCTTCGTGAAATGTCAGTCCAATCGAGATCTTTATCCTTTAGGATGTTCAAAGTGTTCATAGTCGGGAAGAAGTCTTTTCTACGGCTGAACTCTTTCCAGTCTAAATCAATATGGGCCAACTTAGAAATATGCTCTTCCGTAAATTCAATGTCTTTTCTGCGTAAGATTTCCTTCCAGTCCCATTCTTTATCTATCAGAGAAATTACAATATCGGCATTAAGATTGAGGTCGTTCCTTCTTGAAAGAGCAGACCAGTCCCAGTTTCTGTTTTTTATGTTCTTTGATATATTCTATGGTAAATTGGCAGTCGCTTCTTGATGTCAATTTATACCAATCCCACGAAAGGTTATCATGTTCGGTGACGAACTCAGCAGATAATTCAAATCCTCTATTAGAAGATATTTCTTTCCAATCCCATTTCTCCTCAATCAATGATGTAAGCATTCGTAGTGTCAGCTTGACATCATGTCGTTTTGAGAGAATGGCAAAATCAAGATATGCAGAGAATTTCTCAATGTGCTTTAGCCTACATTATTCATAGTGGATTCATTTCAGGTTATCAAAACAGATATGGGGACAATCTGAAGCCTCCAACTAATGTCTATCATCGAATGACCGCTTGATGTAGAGTTATAATCCTGTCCGAAGCCTT
>ENA-OQJI01000168-OQJI01000168.1-human-gut-metagenome-genome-assembly--contig:-NODE-168-length-15393-cov-0.713284_pt1 | contig 15393 bp, 21 predicted proteins | sample MGYA00242602_ERZ504768 | MGnify/ENA primary metagenome ERZ504768 (study PRJEB26092, sample SAMD00036368) | human gut metagenome | host: Homo sapiens | study: EMG produced TPA metagenomics assembly of...
CTTTGGAGCGGTGCTCATGAACGGTGTAAGAGAGGTCTTTTTCAAATGAGGTCAGGCTCAGGCTCAGCTCCATGCGCTGCAGCGGCGGCAGAGTGCGATACTCCTGTAAAGGCAGGACTGACGCAGGCGCTTGGTGTATTTATAGATACGATAGTGATTTGCAGCTGTACGGCAATGATCATGCTAACTGCACCGGAGAATATAGTGGCAGGGAAAGAGGGCATGGATTTATTACAGTCAGCTATGAGGTATCATCTTGGAGATTTTGGAGTTATTTTTATAGCAGTCACATTGTTTTTATTCAGCTTTTCCACCTTCCTTGGTATACTTTTTTATGCAAGGAGTAATGTTGCGTACCTGTTTGGGGATAACTGGATTTCACAGACCATGTACAAGGTGCTGGCTCTTGTTATGCTGTTTGTAGGCGGTATCGCGGCATACACATTTGTCTGGGATCTCGGAGATGTAGGAATCGGCCTTATGACTATATTCAATACAGGTATTCTCTATCTGATGGGTGGACAGGCAATAAAGGAGCTGCGGGTCTTTGAGGAGAGTAATAAAGCACAAAGCAATAGTCAATGCTCACAGCAGGGTGATAACGTAACGCAATAACAATAGGAGATATATAAATATGAAAAGAGAATCATTTAAATCACGTCTGGGATTTATACTGGTAAGTGCAGGATGCGCTATAGGCATAGGTAATGTATGGCGTTTTCCGTATGTGACAGGTCAAAACGGTGGCGGTATTTTTGTACTGTTTTACCTTATATTTCTGGTATGCATGGGACTTCCGGTGCTTACGATGGAGCTTGCTGTAGGCCGAGCCAGCAGAAAAAAGTGCTGTGATGAGCTACAAGGCTCTTGAGAAAGAGGGCAGTAAATGGCATATTCACGGATGGATAGCCATGCTTGGCTGCTACATGCTCATGATGTATTACACAACAGTCTCAGGCTGGATGGTTGCGTATTTCTTTAAATTCCTAAAGGGAGATTTTACATCAGGCATGAATACTGATGACACGGCAGCTGCATTTGGAAACATGCTTGCAGACCCCAAGCAGATGGCTTTCTGGATGATAGTTACGGTTGTGCTTGGCTTTTTGGTGTGCAGCCGTGGTCTGCAGAATGGGCTTGAGAAAATCAGTAAATTTATGATGAGTGCTCTGCTCTTGCTTATCATTGTCCTTGCGGTGCACAGTATCACACTTTCAGGGGCTTTTGGAAGGAGTGAAATTCTATCTTGTTCCAAATCTGGATGCGGTCTCTGAAATTGGAATAAAGAATGTAATAACAGCAGCCATGAATCAGGCGTTTTTTACGCTGAGTCTGGGTGTGGCCGCAATGGAGATATTCGGCAGCTATATGGGAAAGGACTGCACTCTTGCAGGTGAGGGTGCCAAAAATATGTGCTCTTGATACATTTGTAGCTATAATGTCAGGCCTTATCATTTTCCCGGCTTGCTTCAGCTATGGGGTGGAGGTAGACGCAGGACCAAGCCTTATACTTTATCACTTTGCCAAATGTATTTGTAAATATGCAGGGAGGCCGCATATGGGGCTGTCTTTTCTTCATGTTTATGACATTTGCCAGCTTTTCAACAGTCATAGCGGTATTTGAGAATATCATGTCGTTTGCCATTGATATGTTTGGCTGGTCCAGAAACAAGGCTGCGCTAATAAATGGTGTGATAATACTTATTGCAAGTATGCCGTGTGTACTTGGATACAATGTGTGGAGCAATCTGCACCTCATAGGAGGCAGGGATGTGCTTGATAGCGAGGACTTTATGGTAAGCAATCTGCTTCTCCCGATTGGCTCACTGGTTTTATCTGCTTTTTTGTGTGACAAAGTGGGGCTGGGGCTTTGATAAGTATATAGATGAGGCAAATACAGGAGCAGGACTTAAGATTTCAAGGAGCTTAAGCCGTATTTTCAGTTCATACTGCCGCTTTTTAATTTTGTTTATTTTTTGGATTATAACATTAATCGCATTTATTATTGGGCAATATATCCTTGAAATGAGTTTTCCGAGTGAAAACCTGTATGCCAAAAAGCCGCACAAAGCACCGAATACAATATAAATTCTGACATATCCGTACAGCATTGCAAGTGAATATAAAAACAGCGCAATACTTGCAATAAGCATAAAAATTATATCGGCAATAATAACTGCGGTTTGGTACTTAAAAACGCTACTCTTATAAACTTAAATATGCCGTACAATATTCCAAGCCCTACACCGAATAAAAGCGAAATATAAAAAAGCTTGAGATTGAATATAAAAATCAATTTCCATAGCTCACCTATTTAAAAAGTTTAGAAAGTCTTGAGCGGGAATTATCATTGCCTATATACTGCATAGCATTTATTTTTCCGTCAATTGACACTTCACCCGATTCAAGATTCAATTTGTCAATATGCAGTCGTTCTCCCTTAATAATCAATCTGCCGCACGAGGTAAGTACAGACACCGTTTCTTCGTTAAAGCCGCTTACATCTTCCGCACCCGTAAGCATAAGTTTACCTCGTGCATCAAGCATAAGAGTATGATTTTTTCCTTTTGGAATTTCACTCATAAAAATACCTCCGTATAAATGCTACTTAATTTATACGGAGATTAAAACAAAAATATTACATTTTCAATTAAACTACAGCCTCATACATTGTATCGGCTTCCTCTTTACGGACAACTTCCTTTACGGCTGTAACCTTTACTTTTACACTTCTTGAACCGAGAGTAATTTCGATTACATCTCCGACTTTTACATCGTATGACGCTCTCGCTTCTTTACCGTTCACGCTTACTTTACCTGCGTCGCAAGCCTCGTTAGCAATAGTTCTGCGTTTAATAAGTCTTGAAACTTTTAAATATTTATCAAGTCGCATTGTTTCACCTCCGACAAAAAAAGGAGCCGACAAACGCCGACTCCGAAAAATCAATTACTGATTTACAGTATCCTTAAATACCTTGCCTGCCTTGAAAGCCGGAACCTTAGATGCTGCGATTTCAATTGGATTACCTGTTCTTGGGTCGCTGCCTGTTCTTGCCTTTCTCTGGCGCTGCTCAAATGTACCGAAGCCTGCAATCTGTACCTTCTCGTCTTTGGCAACAGAGTCGATAATTGTATCAATAACTGCTGTAACTGCCTTTTCTGCATCTTTCTTAGTAAGACCGCTCTGCTCAGCAACAGCTGAAATAAGTTCTGTTTTGTTCATATCAATGGACCTCCAAATTATTCTTTTATTTTTACTTCATCCCAAAGGGAATCAAGCTCTGACAAAGTTGCGCTTTTCATATCAATTCCACGCTCTTTTGCAAGCGCTTCAACTTTTGAAAAACGACCTATAAACTTGTCGCACGCATCGTAAAGAGCGTGTTCACTGTCAATCTTTAACAGTCTTGCAACATTTACCGCAGAGAAAAGAACATCTCCGAGCTCTTCATACTGATTATCGGTATCACCCTTTGAGACAGCCTCTTTAAGTTCATCGCATTCTTCATAAAGTTTAGCGAGTGCATCTTCCGCATTGCTCCAGTCAAAACCGACCTTTGCGGCTTTCTGCTGAACCTTTGAACTTCTCATAAGTGAAGGCAAAGCCTTAGAAACGCTTTCCATTGCCTGTGTTTGAGTTTTCTGCTCTTTGGTCTGCATCTTTATAGCGTCCCAATTTTTTGAGCACCTGTTCGGTAGTATCGGCATTTACATTGCCAAATACATGCGGATGACGGATAATAAGTTTTTTGCAAACTCCGTCACATACATCGTCAATATTAAATGTACCTTTTTCGCTTTCAATTTCAGAATGAAGAGCGACCTGTAAGAGCACATCTCCGAGTTCTTCCTTTAAAAGGTCATTATCCTCTGTATCAATAGCCTCAACAGCCTCATAGGTTTCTTCAATGAAGTTTGAACGGATTGATTTGTGAGTCTGTTCCCTGTCCCACGGACAACCGCCCGGAGCACGGAGAATTTTTACAATTTTAACTAAATCTTCAAATTTGTATTCCGACTTTTCTTTAAAATCCATTTCAAACTTCCTCTCAGACAAAAGCTTTACTATGCAATATGTCGCAAGTAGTAAAAATTAGCAATCTTAATTAATATTTTACCCAATAAGATGGAATTTTGCAAGTAGTTTTGCAATTTTTTCCCCTTTTGGCAAAAATTCTATTACTGTGGCAGTAAAAGTACGCAATATTAACAAAACAAAGATGTAAACGATGATTGCAGCAATAATTGCGCAGATTGTCGCAACTCTGTGCGGAGCAACCATAAGTACACCTGCATTTACAAGATAAGCAGTCAATCCGCTTGCTACTGCACCGATTAAAGGCTTGATTGTAGTAGTATAGAAGTTTATTCTTATTTTTGAATGTTTAATAAGCAGATAAATGCCTACAACACAAGACAAGAAGTAACCGATAAGCGAGCCTGCCGTTGCGCCCTGAATATTGATGGAAGGAATACTTACAAACATCCATGTAATACCGATTTTTACAACCATACCGAACGCATACAACTTCATAGGAAGATCTGTTCTGCCTATGCCCTGCAGCATACTGCAAATAGGTGTTTCAATAGCCGCAAAAATAGTTGTAAGTCCCATAAGCATAAGTACATTACCGCCGATAGCGGCAATAGACTCACTTGTATAAATAAATGACATAATCGGATGTGCAAGAACACAAAGACCTATACCCATCGGAAGAGTAAATATCATTGTCATACCGAATACAGTTTCCATTGAAGTTTTAAGGACTTTCTTGTCGCCCTTTGTCCATGCACTTGTAACATTAGGCATGGCACTTGAACCGAATACCTGTGTAACCGCAGTTACAAGCTGCATAAGTTTAAGTGCTGCCGCATAACAACCCCAAAGTTTAGTGTGAATTGTAATAGGGTCGTTTACAATTGATTCGGTAAAACCGTATTTGCCGTACTGGTCAATAAGTGCCTGTGGATTAGTTACCGCAAGTTCTTTGAGTACACGCTGAATAATAATCTGGTCAATAAGCGAACCCATACTCATTATGAAAGCACCCATTGCTGTGGGCACGGCAGTTTTTACCATAAGTATAAAAGTTTCTCTCTTTGTGCGTGCATCAAGAGAATTTTCGTAATATTCTTCGGGTATTCCGTCACCGCCGATTTTAAAGCGGAGCAATAAGAATACAAAAGCCATAAAGCTGCCCGAAGAAATACCGCAGATAGCACCTGCTACGGAAAACGCAAGAATTGTATTCATTGCGTCATACTGCGATTCAAAAGTAAACCAAAGGAACGCTCCTGTAGCATTATATTGGTCCATACCGAATTTCATAACGAGGTATGCAAAAGTAAGACCAAGAATAAGTTTTACGCCTGACTCGATTATTTCAGAGATTGCAGTCGGGAACATATTTCTCTGTCCCTCAAAATAGCCTCTGTAAATAGAAACAAGACAGCCGAAAAGAATAGTCGGAGCAAGGCAAAGCATTGCATAAATCGAATACGGAGAATCAATTATTCTTACATAAATAAAACTGCCTGCAATCATTATCATAAATGACACAATGCCGACTATTGAAAAAAACGGAATTGATACCTTATGTATCAGCTTGACATCCTTGTATCTTTTTTGAGCTATACTCTCTGATACAAGTCTGGAAATTGCAATAGGAAGTCCTCCTGTAGCAACCGTAAATATAACAACAAAAATTTCGTATGCGTTGCTGAAAAGGCCCGAACCCATTGTAGCGTATTCTTCGCCAAACATAGAATAAATGTTTGTAAGAAGTACCTGGTCAAGAAGTCCGATGATTTTTACAACAACCATACTCAGCGTAAGTATTGCCGCACCTTTTAAAAAGGAATGAGAAATATTTTCCTCCGCATTACTTATCGCATTGTATTTTTTAGACAAATTAAATCACCCATTACCAAATTATCAAAATAAAATCAAATATTAAAGCTGTGCTTTATCTTCATCAAGCTTTGCGCCGCAGCTGTTGCAGAACTTTGAATTTTCAGGAACATCACTTCCGCATTCAGGGCAATAAGTAACACTTTTTGTTGCTGAAATGCTATCGTTGATAAGATCAAGATTTTCTTTAAGTTCTGTAATTTCAGCGGATTTTTCTTTGATTTTGTCTGACAAATCAGTACAGTGTACCACACTTTTGTAAGTGAGCGCACCAAGTTCTTTAAGTTTGGTGTTAATTTCCGCTCTGATTTCAGCCGCAACAATTTTTTGCTTTGAATTGTCATAAACATCAGACGCTTTTTTAGAAACAACAGACGCCGCTGCCTTTGCATTTACAATAACATCGTCTAAAATACCGTCGAATTTTCCCATATCAGTCATACCTTTCTATATAATATATCTGTGCTATTATAGCATTATTGCACGGGATTAGCAACAAATTTATTGTGTATAAAATGCCGAAATTGCATTTTTTCCTTTTTATCATTTCCTCGAATCTGTCAATATATTCATACGGATACTTAAAGTTAAATATGCGTTCGAGATAGTCGGGATTATTTCTCTTGAGTTTGGTAACAGCACCCGAACCGCAGCCGAGAATTGTATGGGTTTCGTCCATAACATAAACATTGTAAAGACTTTCATAGCCTTTTTTAGACCAACCGACATTTTCAAGGTTGCCTGCCATTCTGCTCTGTCTGTACAGATAATACGGAATGTAATTCTTTTTCAAAAGTTCATTTTGATTATATTCGAGCATTTTCCTTGTGGTTTCTGCGCCCTCTCTGTCAATCGTAACACCTTTTTCGGTAAGTGTGGAACTGCGTTTCATACTAAGAGTGTGCACTGTAATACATTCGGCGTCAAGTGCAAGAATACCGTCAACCGAATTTTTAAAACTTTCGTATGTATCTGTCGGCAAACCTGCGATAAGGTCGGTATTTATATTTGTAAAACCGCATTTTCTTGCAAGAGCAAAAGCGTCAAAAAACTGCTGTACAGTATGTTTTCTACCTATCTCACGCAGAACATCGTCATTTAATGTCTGTGGATTTATGCTTATTCTGTCAACATTATTTTCTTTTAAAGCCTTTAACTTTTCGGCAGTAATTGTATCGGGTCTGCCTGCCTCAACCGTAAATTCTCTGCAAGCTGACATATTGAAATTACCGTTTACAGTACCGATTACCTTTGAAAGCTGTTCTGCCGAAAGAGTAGTCGGTGTGCCGCCGCCGAAATAAACGGTTTCAAGTCTTAATCCGAGTTTATTGGCGATTTCGGCTGTAAGTTTAATCTCCTCACAAAGTAAATCGGCATACGGGTCTACAAGTTTTTTTTGCTCTTTCTATAGATGACATTACAAACGAACAATAACTGCATCTTGACGGGCAAAAAGGAACACCCACATATAAACTGAAAGAATCGGGCTTGGAAAGCTCAATGATTTTCTTTCGTTTTCCTCCGTCATTACGGCAAGGTTGAGTTTTTCTGGACTTACATAGTAGTCATTTGCAAATATTTCTTTAGCCTTTTCAAAGCCCTGCTCATTTGAAACATTCCTAAAAAGTTTTATAGGAACGAACACCCGTAAGCAAACCCCAAGGTTGATTTATGCCTGTAAATTCACACAAAAGTTTATAAAGCATCTGTGCAAGCGAAAGTTCCTTTTCATTATCTTCGCCTGTATTTTCAGTATTCAGAGATTTATTAAAATCTCCTGCCTTTACCTCAACTGTCAGTTTATCTGACATTTTGGTATATATATACGGCTCTTCCTTACGCTCGCATTCACGCACAACCGTTATTTTTTCATTAGGAAAAAACAATCTTGCCACATTTTCAAGTTCATAGTGAAAGCCATGATTAATTACATATAAATTCATATCAAACCCTGCTCATTAAAGGATTATATTTTTTCTCGTGCTCGAGAGTGGATGTCGGGCCGTGACCCGGGATTACGATATAGTCACCCTCAAGCTGCTTTAGCTTTTTAATAGAGTTTACCATATCGTTGTTATTGCCTGTCGGTAAATCGGTTCTGCCGTATGATTCGCAAAACAATGTATCACCGCAAATCAAAAGTTTATCTGTTATATAGCATCCGCAGCCCTTTGTATGCCCGGGTGTGCTGATATACTTCACCTTAGTTTCGCCAATCATAAAGGTATCGCCGTCCTCAAGATAAACATCTGCTTTAAACGGCTCAAGGTTTATATTATGGAAAGCGGTAAGATTAAGTGTTGAATCGGAAAGAAACTCTGCATTTGCTTTACCTGTTATAATCATTGCACCAAACATATCCGCAAGCTGTTTTGCGAATGTTATGTGGTCATAATGACCGTGAGTAAGCAAAATTGTAGGTGAGTTTTCCGCCGTCTGCATTTATCTGTTCAATAAGTTTATCTGACTTTGCACCGGGGTCCACAACTGCGTTACAGCCTGTTTCCTTGTCAATAAGATATACGCAATTTGTAGCCAAATCGGTAACATTAAAAATTTTATAATCTATCATTTTCATTACCTGCTTGTATTGTTAATATTTTAAATCACGGGTGTCAATATCAATGGTAACAGGGCCGTCATTAAGCAAAGATACTTTCATATCGGCACCGAATATTCCCTTTTCTGCCTTACGAACACCGTTGTCGAGCATCTTTTTACAAAAATATTCATATAAAGGCTCTGCAATATCTGGTTTGGCGGCTTTCATAAAATTTGGTCGTCTGCCGTGCGAACAATCTGCATAAAGCGTAAAATTTGAAATAACAAGCACTTCACCGTCAATATCCGCAAGCGACAGATTCATTTTATCGTTTTTCGTCGGTAAATACTCGCAAAGTTGCAATCTTTGACGAAAGTGCGTCTGCCTCTTTTTCGGTATCGCCCTCCGCAACACCGAGCAGAATTAAAAATCCGTTGTCAATCTTACCGACTGTATTGCCGTCAACCTTTACTTCCGCAAAAGTAACTCTCTGTAATATTGCTTTCATATTATAACCTCTTAATCTCAATAATTCCGCTGATGTCAGAAAGTTTTGAAATTACACCTTTAAGGTGATTTTTACCTGTAACATCAATAGTAGCGGTTACCATAGCTTTGCCGTCGCCGACTTCTCTTGAATTAAGAGAATGAATAAAGATGTGCATATTTGAAAGTTTGATTGTTACATCTGCAAGAAGTCCTGTTCTGTCGGTAGCAATAATCTGCAATGTACTACGGAATGCCTCTCCTGCCTTGTCTTCCCAATAACAGCTTACCCATCTTTCAGGTTCTTCGCAGTCATTAAGATCCTTAGGAACATTTGTACATTCCCTCTTATGGATTGATACTCCGTAACCTCTCGTAATATAACCTATAATCTCATCGCCCGGCAAAGGATTACAACAATTTGAGAACTTAACCAGAACATCGTCTGTACCCTCAATTACAACGCCCGAAGATGCCTTTGGCTTTTTACGGGGAGCTTGCGGAACTTCGATTTTTTCTATATCTGCGGCATAGGTTTTCTGGTATTCTTCCTTAATTCTCGGCATAACTTTCCAAAGCTGAATACCGCCGTAACCGATTGCGGCATAAACATCGTCGAGGGTTACATACTGCTTTTTCATAAGCATTTTTTCAATAAACTCAACAAACTCTTCATCGGAAAGATTAATGCCGTTGCGCTTAAATTCTTTTTCAAGCATCTGCTTACCTTCGGCAATGTTTTCGTCACGCTTTTCGTGCTTATACCACTGACGAATTTTTGACTTTGCAGAAGCAGTCTTACAAATATCTATCCATGCTTTATTAGGATGCTCTTCTTTTTGAGTAATAATCTCGCAGATTTCACCCGTTTTTAATTTATAGTCAATCGGCACGATTTTTCCGTTTACTTTAGCGCCGACCATTCGGTGTCCTACCTGTGTGTGAATAATATAGGCGAGGTCAATAGGGGTTGAACCGTTCGGTATAACCATTACATCGCCCTTTGGTGTAAATACATAAACATCGTTTTCTTCAAAGTCATTTCTGATATTCTTTGCAATATCCGTTACATCTTCGGCTTCAAGCTGATCGAGAATCATATTTTTGACTTTCTCGATGTTTTCGGCAAGGCGGGTACTTTCGCCTTTTCCGCCCGCACCCATACCGAGTTTATACTTCCAGTGCGCTGCGATACCGTATTCAGCGGTGTAGTGCATTTCCCATGTTCTTATCTGAACTTCAAAAGGAATGGCTCTTTTGTCAAGTACGGTTGTGTGCAATGACTGATACATATTCGGCTTAGGCATAGAAATATAATCTTTAAAACGGTTCGGAATAGGTTTAAAAATATCGTGAACTACGCCGAGTACATTATAACAATCCGATACGGTATCTACAATTACACGCACTGCAAAGACATCAAAAATTTGGTCAATCGTTTTGCCCTGCATAAATGTTTTGCGGTAAATACTGTAAACACTCTTTACTCTGCCGCTTATGTAAACATTTTTTATTATATTATTTGTTTTTTCAAGAATTTGATTTTTTATAGATTCAATAAACTTGTCACGGTCGTTTTCCGAAAGGCTGATAGCATCTTCAATCTCCTTGTAACCAATCGGGTCAAGGTACTGCAAAGACAAATCCTCAAGCTCGTCTTTTATGGTTTTGATACCGAGGCGGTGAGCATAGGAGCATATACCTGCATATTTTCGTGAGCCTTATCTCTTCTGCTCTGTTCAGGCATACAGCTTATTGTACGCATATTATGCAAACGGTCGGCAAGTTTAATAATAATTACTCTGATGTCGTTTGCCATTGCAATAAGCATTTTTCTGATGTTTTCTGCCTGTCTTTGCTCTCTTGAAGAAAAAGCGATTTTTGAAATCTTGGTAACACCGTCAATCAGCCTTGCAACATCCGCACCGAAAAGTTTTTCAACTTCCTCAAGCGTTGTAGGAGTATCCTCAACAACATCGTGAAGAAGTGCGGCGCAGATTGCGTCTGTATCCATACCGAGTTCGGCAAGAATACAGGCAACGGAAGTCGGGTGCAGAATATAAGGAATGCCTGACACTCTTCTTTGGTCGCCATGAGCCTTTTCGGCAAACTTGTATGCTTTTGTAATTTTGTCAATATCATATGTACTGTTTGACTGGCCAAGCAACTTTACAAGCTCGTTGAAATCCTGATAATGTGCTATTCCTGAATATTTACTCATTACTGCATCCCCCTCAATTTTATAACCGTATCGGCTGTATTAAGATCAACCTTTTGCGACACTTCGGAAACTCTGATTTGTGCGCTGTTTATTCCTTCAATCACCTCAATAAGCGACAGTTCGCTCATTGCGTCAAGAATAATCCTGATTTTTCCGATAGACAATTTATAATCAAGTTTATGTACAAGCGTTTCGATAGGATAGGCATAGCCTCCCGATTTTCTTAAGAATACATATAGTATTGCAAAATCTTCACGAGTAGGCAAAAGATCGGTTATTTGCGCATTTGTAAGATTTAAACCGAGTTTAAAATCTTCGTAGTTCCTCTGACTTTGCAAGAAATCTTTGGTATCAAGCACTGACGGTTTTATTTCCTTTAATATTACGGAAACATTGCGTTGACCGTTAAATTCGTTTATATCGAGCGTAACCGCAAGGTCAAGTACATCTCCTACTTTATAAGGAAATTCCTGTTGCGTGGTAAAGAAATTCATAACCGATACTGTCGAATTATTGCGTTTAAACTGCAGCCTTAAATGCTTATTTGTGACAGCGGAGTAATCTGTGAAAGAGTCATTTTATACAACCCGACAAGCGGTGTAGGATTACCCGCACCGTAAGGAGCAAGATACGCAAGCGGTTCTACAAGCTGAACGCTTATTAAAGCAGGATTTAACCTGCAGTCAATATTACACGCATTAAACGGCATATTTTCCTGCTTAAGGGCATATTCGTTAATTCTTTGGCGGAACAATTCAATATTTTTGCTTTTTAGTGAAAGTCCTGCCGCCATAGGGTGACCGCCGCAATGTGTAAGTAAATCCGAGCAGGCAAAAACCGCATCACAAAGGGAAAATCCCTCAACACTTCTGCCCGAGCCCTTTGCCTCTTCTCCGTCACGGGAAATAATAACAGTAGGCTTACCGAAAAATTCTTTGACCTTTGCCGCCACGATTCCGATAACACCCTGATGCCAACCCTCGCCGTCGATAACAAGCACACGGTCATTTGTAATATGAGGATTTGCTTTGACCATTTCGTCAATCTTCATTAATATATTTTTTTTCGATTTCCTTACGCTCGTTGTTATCTTCATTAAGCTGTTTTGCAATACTCATTGCCTCATTTTCATCATCGGTCAGCAGCAGTGAAACCGATTTTCCCGAAAAGCCGAGTCTGCCGACCGCATTTATTCTCGGAACAAGTGTAAACGATACATTGCCCGAAGTAATCTTTTTGCCGGCAATTCCTGCGGTTTCAATAAGAGCATTAATACCTGCTCTGTCGCTTTCCTGAATATTAACAAGTCCACGCTTGACAAACACTCTGTTTTCGCTTTTTAATTCCACAATATCTCCGACTGTTCCTATACAGAGCAGGTCAGAGTAATTGTCAAGCAGGGACGATACATCGCAGTTTTCGCCCTCAAGCGCCATAACTAATTTAAAGGCTACACCGACACCCGAAAGCATTTTGTACTTACTCGGGCAGTCGGATTGATGCATATCGATTACCGCAACAGCATTGGGTATTTTTCCCGTCGGTTGGTGGTGATCAGTAATTACAGTGTCAATACCGAGAGAGTTTGCGTAATCAATTTCTTCCACAGCGGCTATTCCGTTATCGACGGTAACAATCAACTTTACTCCCTTTTCAGCGAGAATATCGATTGCGCCTTTATTCATTCCGTAACCTTCTGTTTCTCTTGACGGAATATAGTACATAGCGTTTGCACCGACCGTTTCAAGATAAGAGTACAAAAGTGCCGTAGAAGTGACGCCGTCCGCATCGTAATCTCCGTAAACGCATATAAGCTCATCATTGTCAATTGCAGATAAAATTCTGTCAGCACCTTTTTTCATATCTTTAATTTCAAAAGGTGATGCAATAACGCTGTCGTTCTGCAAAAAATCCTCGATTTCCTCTCTTTTTGTAATGCCTCTGATCTGCAACAACATTGCAAGTATTGGAGGTAATCCGTATTCTGTTTGTATTCTTTTTTGCTTCATCCTTGTTGATTTCGGATACTATCCAATTCTTCAAAAATGCCATTCTCCTTAATTCCCTTTTAACTGCCGCTTACAAAATTTCACTCTCTTTAAGCATTGATTCGGCATGTGCAAGTGCTGCGTCTGTAATATTTACGCCGCCTATTATTCTTGCAAGCTCATGCTTTCTGCCGTCAAAGTCAAGCAGCTTTACCTGCGTAAATGTTCTGCCGTCCTCGACCTGTTTGCTTATAAGATAATGAGCGTCGGCAAGCGCCGCAAGCTGTGCCTGATGTGTTACGCAGAGCACCTGACTGCTTTTTGAAACTTCTTTGAGTTTTAATCCGACCTTTTGAGCGGCTGAACCCGAAATACCTGTATCGACTTCATCAAAAATCAAAGTATCTATATCTTCTGTGCTTGCAAGCACTGTCTTTATTGCAAGCATCATTCTCGAAAGCTCACCGCCCGAGGCAATCTTTGCAACCGGTCTTGGCGGTTCGCCGGGGTTTGCGGAAATAAGAAATTCTACCTTGTCTGTTCCTTTTTCGTAAAAGTCTGTATTTTCAAATTGAGTTACTATCTGAACATTCGGCATATTTAAAAAGCTCATTTCTTCACGCACTCGTTCAGAAAATACTTTTGCCGTCTTTTTTTCGTATTGAACTTAATTTTTTGTGCGGAAACCCTTGCATTGTATTCGGATTCTTTATAGTCAGCCTCAAGCTGATCTCTGTTCTTATCATAGCTTAAAAGTTCTTCAAGTCTTGTCTGCATTTTTTCGGCAAGTGCAGGTAATTCATTACATTCGCAGCCGTACTTTCTTGTAAGACGATTTAACAAATCAAGTCTTTCATCAATTTCTTCAAGCCTTTGCGGATCGCTTTCAAACCGAATCGGCGGCATCGGAAATCGACTCTATACAATCTCTCAGATTATAATAAACATCCGTGATGCTCTCGGAAATACTTTCATAATCCGCATTGAGTGACGCCGCTCTCTGAATATAATTCATCGCACTTTCAACAGCCTCAATACCGCCTGCGGTTCTTTCATCTCCGTCAAGAAGTTCTCTCGAATCATTAAGCAGAGTAAAAATCTTTTCGGAATTCATCAGAATAATGCGTTCGTTTTCAAGCTGTTCTATCTCATCGGGCTGAACATCGGCATTGAAAAGCTCTGTTGTCTGATAGGTAAGCAAATCAATTTCGTGCAATCTTGCAGACTCATCTGAATTAGCCTCGTTAAGCTGCTTTTTCAGTGCCTTATACTTTTTATATTTTTCTTGGTAATCTTCAAGCTCGTTTTTTTAATTCGCCAAAGCTGTCGATATAATCTATATGTGTATCAGGCGAAAAAAGTTCGTAACTTTCGTGCTGACCGTGAATATTAATAAGATTTTTCGCAACCTCTTTTAATACAGTAACACTCGCAGGTCTTGCGTTGATTTTACAACTGCTTTTTCCCGTTGCGGAAATCGTACGCTGCAATATTAAAGTATCGTCATCTTCATTGTTGTATCCAAGTTCCGCAAGCTTTGCTTTTACGGTATCGTTTACATCATCAAACTGTGCGGTTACAAGCGCTGTTTTTGCGCCGGTACGCACAAGTTCTTTTGAAGTACGCTGTCCCATAATAGCGTTGATTGAATCTATAATAATACTTTTACCTGCACCGGTTTCACCTGTAAGTACATTAAGTCCCTGCGAAAAGTCAATTGAAGTCTTTTCGATAACTGCTATATTTTCTATATATAAAGTTGTAAGCATATAACATCATCCCTGTTCAGAGCAGCTTTTTAAGCTCCTCGGTAAGATTAACTGCGTCATTTACGGTACGGCAAGCAACAAAAAATAGTATCGTCGCCTGCAATAGTACTACAATTTCCGAGTGGTCAAGTGAATCAAGCGAAGTACAAACCGCCTGTGCCATACCTACCATAGTTCTTATAACAACAATGTTTTGAGCCGCATCTATAGAATTTACAGCTGTGGAAAACATTGACTTAAGACTTGATTTTTTTTTCATTTTGATTTTTTTGCGGGTGACATATAACGGTATTTTCCGTCTGAATCAAGTGCCTTTACAAGGCGAAGGTCTTTTATATCTCTTGAAATTGTCGCCTGCGTAGCCTTGTAACCGTCACGCTTAAGGCAATTAAGAAGATCGTCTTGAGTTTCTATAGACTGTTCTGAAATAAGCTCAAGTATTCTTGCGTGTCGTCCTGATTTCATTACATTTTCCC
>ENA-OQJI01000169-OQJI01000169.1-human-gut-metagenome-genome-assembly--contig:-NODE-169-length-15292-cov-2.099044_pt1 | contig 15292 bp, 18 predicted proteins | sample MGYA00242602_ERZ504768 | MGnify/ENA primary metagenome ERZ504768 (study PRJEB26092, sample SAMD00036368) | human gut metagenome | host: Homo sapiens | study: EMG produced TPA metagenomics assembly of...
CAATTATAAGGCGCAAAAAATCCAAAAAAATATCGATGTTTTTCGCGTACTAAATATAAAAAAATTTAGCATATTATGTATTACATAAGGACTTATCCTCTATCTATAATAACAATCATCGTAATCTGTTATTTATCTTTCTTTACTCCTCCTCAAACAGAATTAAACAACGTTCCGTTTATTGATAAAATAGTGCATATTTGTATGTATGGAGGCCTGACCATGGTCATTTGGTTCGAATACCTAAGACTGCATAAGTTCATCGTATGGAAAAAACTAATCACAGGAGGTATTATATTGCCAATCTTCATGAGTGGATGTATTGAACTGTTACAAGCTTCATGCACAGACAACCGAAGTGGTGACTGGCTAGATTTTCTAGCCAATAGCCTGGGAGTAGGATTAGCATTGCCTGTCAACTATTATATACTCCGCCCTATAATAAAAAGATTCCTGCAAAAATGAGAAACTCCGGGAACTTCACAGCCCCCGGAGTCAATGAAAAACGTTATTAATTATTTTTAAAGATAGAGAGTTTTTTCACAATTTCAACGGAAGTCCTTCAGTTCTTCCTGCAACTTTTGCCGGGTAAAATAAATACGGCTCTTTACAGTACCAAGTGGAAGCCCCAGCTTATCTGCTATCTCACGATACTTGAACCCTGATACGTACATAGAAAATGGAATGCGATATTCCTTAGGCAAAGCATTAACTATGCGACGCATTTCCTTCAAATCATAAGAACCTTCAGTTGAATCACCTTCAATGTCTATATTCTGATTCAAATAAAATTGATTATCGGTCTGGTCTACATAAGTCTGATCGCGTAAAGCCTTACGATAATTATTAATAAAGATATTACGCATGATGGTATAGATCCATCCCTTGAAATTTGTTTCAGCTGTATATTTATCTTCATTGTCTAAAGCCTTCAATGAAGTTTCCTGAAGGAGGTCATTTGCTTCTTCGCGATCTGCTGTCAACTTATAAGCAAAATTCAATAGTTCTGTCTGAACGCTCAACAGATCCTGAGCAAAATTAGCAGTTCTCATAATTTTATAATTGGTGTTTGAGATTAATATTCTTGTTTCGTTTGGTACTGCAATATTAGCTCATAAACGGACAACCAATTTCATAAAATCAGATAATACACAGGGGAATATCTATCATATAACAGTTTTTACCCCCTTCTGTAACAGTTTACAGGTGGTTTTTGAAGGTTTCAGAAAAAACAAACTGTTATTTTTCCATGTAGAGTATGGTTCTTTCATCAGAAAAGAATTGTAATATCTCACCTGCCCTGTTACTTCTTCTCCAAGAAAAGCAGGAGATGAGAATGTTTCTTCCGCGGTAGAGAGTTCTACTTCGGCAACAACGAGTCCATCATTTTCGCCATAAAACTCATCTACCTCGAAAGTATGATTATCAAAGTTTACCAAATAACGTGTCTTATCGATGAGTCCAGGCTCGCAAAGTTTCATCAATTCTTCTGCTTCATGAAGCGGAATCTGACGTTCCCACTCATAGCGACTTAACCCCGACTCATCCGAGGGCCCTTTTATTGTAAGAAAACCTTCCTTATCGCGGATACGTACTCTCACAGTTCTCCCACGAGCACTACAAATATAACCTTGCTTTATCCGGCTTTTGCTGTCAGCCAGCTGACGATAGGAATCATCCTTCACCAAAAACTTACGTTCTATTTCCTGTGCCATCGTGGTTATCGTTTTTTAAGACAATGAATAAAGGGTCATAATCAAGACAGCCAAAATAATTAAAGCTACACACAAATACTTTATCAAACGATTTGCTTTTTCTTCTTCACGCTTGCTGTAATCTTGCTTCTTGTTATGTTTTTTATTTCCCATAGCTAGTATATTTAGATTAAACTTTAAAATTGAATGTGCGACATATTGTATCAAAAAGAATCTATTCTTCTTATGCCTCGCTATCGGAGAATTCCATCAGATATGCCTTGATGAAACCATCAATTTTACCATCCATAACTCCATTCACATCGGATGTCTGGTAATTAGTACGATGATCTTTTACACGACGGTCGTCAAATACATAACTGCGAATCTGTGATCCCCATTCGATCTTTTTCTTTCCGGCCTCAACCTTTGCCTGTTCTTCCATACGATGCTGCAATTCTTTATCGTACAAAATAGAACGCAACTGACGCATTGCATTTTCTTTATTCTTAGGCTGGTCGCGAGTTTCGGTATTTTCAATCAAAATTTCTTCTTCCTCACCAGTATAAGGATCTTTATACTGATAACGCAAACGTACTCCTGATTCTACCTTATTGACGTTCTGTCCACCGGCACCTCCACTTCGGAAAGTATCCCATGACAAACGAGCAGGTTCTACAACTACTTCAATGGAGTCATCTACCAATGGAGTAACAAATACCGATGCAAAAGAAGTCATTCGCTTACCCTGAGCATTATAAGGTGAAACACGAACCAAACGATGCACACCATTCTCTCCTTTCAGATAGCCATAAGCATATGCACCTTCTATATTCATGGTAACAGTCTTAATTCCAGCTTCATCACCTTCCTGTAAGTTTGCTACCGAAAGCTTGTAGCCGTTACTTTCAGCCCAACGCATATACATACGCATCAGCATAGACGACCAGTCCTGACTTTCTGTACCGCCAGCTCCTGAATTGATTTTCAATACACAATCCATCTGATCGGCCTCAGAACGAAGCATATTTTTCAATTCCAATTCTTCAAGAGCCTGTAAAGATTTAGCATAAGCCTCATCAACTTCCTCTTCAGTCACTAATTCATCTTTATAAAAATCGAAAGCCAGTTCCAGTTCATCTGTCAATGTCTTTACTGCATTATAGCCTTCAATCCATCCCTGCAAGCTCTTCACCTTTTTCATCTGTGCTTCTGCTTTCTTAGCATCATCCCAAAATCCTGGAGCTTGCGTACGAAGTTGTTCTTCTTCTACCTGTACCTTTTTATTTTCTATATCCAAATAACGATAAAGGGCTTCAGTACGTGTCTTTACATCTTTTAGCTGTTCTATTGTTATCATATTGAATCTCTTGTCTTTTATTCGAATTGCAAAATTACATATTTCGTCTGTTAAGTAAAAACAGAAGATAAAGATTTTGGCAGCTCTAAAAACAAACCGGTTTTATTGCAGCCTTATATCCTTTACTCTTCGTACATTTTTTCTATTTCCTTAGCATAATTTTTCATCAATACCGGACGCTTTATTTTCAGCGTATTAGTAAGTTCACCCTTTTCCATACTAAAAGGTTCTGGCAGCAGAGTGAAACGTTTTATCTGCTCGTAGTGGGCGAACTCCTGTTGCAATGTATCAATACGCAAACGGAACAAATCCAGTATTTCCTGCTTCTGCAACAAATCTTTCATATCAGTATACGCAATATGATGTTCTTCCGCATACTTCTTTACTTGCCCATATTCAGGTACAATCAAAGCCGAAACAAATTTACGCTGGTCGGCTATAATAGATATCTGATCTATATAACGATCTACGACCAATTTTGTTTCGATGGCCTGGGGGGCAATATACTTTCCGTTAGAGGTTTTAAACAAATCTTTAATACGTTCTGTCAAAAATAAGAAGCTGTCTTCTATATAACCGGCATCTCCTGTATGAAACCATCCATCTTCAGTCAACACCTGACGTGTCATTGCTTCTTTCCGATAATAACCTTTTGTTATTGTCTCACCCCGAAGAAGAATCTCATTGTTTTCCCCTATCTTTATTTCCAGATTTGGCATGACACGACCTACAGAACCAATACGGAAACTATCAAACCAACAACAAGATACTGTAGCCGTAGTTTCTGTAAGTCCATAACCTGCAATCATATTTATGCCTACTGAATGAACGAATTCTTCCACCGCACGCGGAATGGCAGCTCCTGCAGTCGGGAAGAAATTTCCATTCTCAATACCAATTGTCTTTTTCAGTAAGCTATAAATTGTTTTTTCATAGAACTTATATTTCATATGCAACAATGGAGGAGGAGTCTTACCATTCATCAGATAAGTTATATTATGCTCTTTTCCCACCTTTAAGGCATCAAGCATTAAACTCTTCTTCAAACCTGTTGTCTCATTTATTTTTTCCTGAACTCCTGCATATACTTTCTCCCAAAAACGAGGAACACTGCACATTGCAGTAGGACGAATCTCCTTAATAGTTTTCTGTATATCCTGCGGACGTAGATTAATACAAAGTAAACATCCCTTATTTATACAATAATAACTCCAAGCACGTTCGAAAATATGAGTAAAAGGAAGAAAATTCATAACGACATCCGATTCTCCTAAGGTCGTCAACCGACCATCATGTGCCGCAAAAGCAGCTTCATAACACGAATGATGCAACATGACTCCCTTCGACTCTCCTGTTGTTCCAGAAGTATAAAGGATATTGGCCAAATCTCCGTTTCCCGATTCAGAGGTGCGTTTGTCTACTTCTGCCTGGAACTTTCTCTCCATTCCTAACTTCAGGAAATCCGAATAATATATAGAATTTGTATCAGAAGCAGAGCGCTTTACCTTCGGATCGAATATAATAATCTGTTTCAGTGTTTTACATAAATTCTGTACACGACAAGCTACGTCATACTGGTATTGTTCTCCCACAAATAAAAAACGGATTCCAGCATCCTGCAATATATAGTGTACCTGTGCTTCCGAACTCGTAGCGTATAATGGAATGGTAACAATCCGACTTCCGAACGCACCAAAATCCGTATACAAGCATTCCGGCATATTCTGAGAAAAAACGCCGATATTTTCCTGAACTTCTGCCCCCAATGCAATCAAAGCATTCGAAACCCAATTTACCTTTTCAGCAAACTGATTCCATGAAACAGATATCCAGCTTTCAGTTTCATAGTCACGATATTTTAAGGCTATACGATCACCATATTTTTTTGCCTGCCGGCAAATCAAAGTAGATAAATAAGAATTACTCATTTAAAATTTAGTTATTTTATTATCGCTGAATGCAAAGATAGAGTTTAATTTGGAATAAATGAAGTATCTTTGCTGCACAAAACAGAATCTTTTTTTATGTTAGACATTGGTTACTACACATCTGAAGCATTAACATTACTTCAAGCTCTAATCGGTATCCCTTCTATCAGCAGGGAAGAAGAAGCTGCTGCCGATTTTTTACAAAACTATATAGAAGAAACCGGTATCATGACCGGCAGATCAGGAAATAATATCTGGTGTATCAGCCCGATGTTCAATACTCAACGCCCAACTATATTGCTTAACTCGCATATAGATACCGTAAAACCAGTTAACGGCTGGCGCAAACAACCTTTTACTCCTAAAATGGAAAACGGTAAGCTCTACGGTCTGGGAAGCAACGATGCAGGTGCCAGTCTGGTATCTTTATTTCAAGCATACCGGTACTTGTGTGCGACTGAGCAAAATTACAACCTCATCTTCCTTGCTTCATGCGAAGAAGAGGTTTCCGGCAAAAACGGAATAGAAAGTGTTTTACCGCAATTACCTCCTATTACATTGGGAGTCGTTGGTGAGCCGACAGAAATGAATCCTGCTATTGCAGAAAAGGGATTGATGGTACTTGATGTTACTGCACGTGGAAAAGCCGGTCATGCAGCACGCGAAGAAGGCGATAATGCAATATATAAAGTACTGAGCGATATAGAATGGTTTCGCACGTTCCGCTTCCCTAAAGAATCTTCTTTACTGGGACCTGTCAAAATGAGTGTTACACAGATTAATGCAGGTACACAACATAACGTTGTGCCAGACATATGTACTTTCGTTGTTGATATCCGAAGTAATGAATTCTATTCTAATGAGGAACTATTCAAAGAAATCACTTCTCATATCAGCTGCGAGGCAAAAGCACGTTCATTCCGTCTCAACTCCTCACGTATAGACATTAATCATCCATTTGTACAACGGGCTGTTGAACTCGGAAAGACGCCTTTCGGATCTCCTACTCTTTCCGATCAGGCACTCATGCCTTTCCCTTCGGTAAAAATAGGTCCGGGTAAATCTTCACGTTCGCACACTGCTGATGAATATATCATGGTAGCCGAAATAGAAGAAGCTATCGGCAACTATATTTCAATATTGGACGGACTAAAATTATAAACCACTCATTTAAAAAGAAAACTATGCAATTACTCCGAAAGATATTCAATTTGTTTTATCTGTTGTTGGCAGGAATACTCCTTCTTACAGCTTGTGGCAGCAGTAACAATAAGAATAGCCAAGAAAACGAAAACAACAGTACGCCCTTAGTCAAAGCTCCTGACTTCAATGCTGACAGTGCCTACATCTATGTAAAAAAACAAGTAGATTTTGGTCCCCGTGTTCCAAACACGGAAGCCCATCGTGCCTGCGGTGATTATTTGGCTAAACAATTGGAGAGTTTCGGAGCTAAGGTTTACAACCAATACGCCGACCTTATGGCCTACAACGGCACAATATTGAAATCACGTAATATTATTGGAGTGTATAATCCTGATACTAAAAAGCGTGTTCTGTTATTTGCACACTGGGACACTCGCCCGTATGCAGATGCTGGCGAAGAGAAACATCACCATACTCCTATCGATGGAGCAAACGATGGAGCCAGCGGTGTTGGTGTTTTACTGGAAATAGCACGCCACTTACAACAGCAGGCTCCAGCCATCGGAATCGATATCATATTTTTTGATTCGGAAGATTACGGCACTCCAGATTTCTATGACGGTCCTTATAAAGCAGATACATGGTGTCTGGGATCCCAATATTGGGGACGCATTCCACATACTCCCGACTATAAGGCACGCTTCGGTATATTGCTTGACATGGTAGGAGGGAAAAATGCGACATTCTATTACGAAGGATATTCCAAACGTACAGCCAGCCAGCCTATGCAAAAGATTTGGGATATAGCCCACAACCTAGGATACTCCAAACATTTCATTAAAAATGACGGTGGAGAAGTAACCGATGACCATGTATATGTAAATCGTTTCAGACAGATACCATGCGTAGATATCATTGACTTCAATCCTAATAATGGAGAAGGTTTTAATCCTACCTGGCACACCATAAACGACAACATGGATAATATTGACAAAGCAACTTTACAAGCTGTTGGTCAGACTGTCATGACAGTAATATATAACGAAAAATAATAACAAGAATAAAGTATGAAAACAATCAACGAACTTCAAGACGAGGTAATCGAAGAATTCAGTGACTTCGACGACTGGATGGATAAATACCAGTTACTTATCGACTTGGGAAATGAACAAGAACCACTCGATGAAAAATATAAAACAGAGCAAAATCTGATAGATGGCTGTCAAAGCCGTGTATGGCTTCAGGCTGATATGGAAGATGGAAATGTAGTCTTTCAGGCAGAAAGCGACGCCTTGATAGTAAAAGGTATCATTGCTTTATTAATCAAAGTTGTATCAGGACATACCCCCGATGAAATTTTAAATTCCGATCTCTATTTTATTGAAAAGATCGGGTTAAAAAGAACATTTGTCACCAACTCGTAGCAATGGCTTACTGGCTATGGTAAAACAAATGCGTATGTATGCTCTGGCCTTCAAAGCAAAACAAGCTGAATAAATATAATCAACCTTCAAGACAATAAAAAATGCCGCTTTTCATTTTAGATAGAAAAGCGGCATTTTTATTGTTAGCTAATATTCTTTTCAGAGTTAAGTTTCTCACATTTAATCAATACTTTATCTCCATTGGCAAGAGTTGTGGCAAATAGATAAACATCCCCACCCTCTTTTAGCTTCAGCTTCTTACGGAGCTCGGCCACCGTAGAAGGGAAATTACGTACTGTCAGATTTGCCTTCTCTACACCTTGCAAAAAACTTTTCAATTCCTTTTTCCCAAATCCCGATACAGCCAATACCCGGAAACAACGACCGGGAAAATCTACTTCCACATCCGAAGTATACAAATGACTATTAGCGTGAAGTTTTTTCACACCATACCTCTCTGACAAAATACGGTAAGCTCCTGCTTTCAATAAAGCGGCTCCCGGTTCATAAAGATAGCTCTCTACCTTTTCAGCCAACGTACATACAGCTTTCTTCTCCTCCGAAATCGTAAAATCGAGGTGTTGATGAACAAAGTTATTAACAATCTGTTCACAACTTATAACAATTTCATTATCAATACATTTACCCTCAATTTTTTCCTTATCAAGAATAATTATCAACTCTTTACACTCGTTATTAACAGCTACAATATGTATTTCACTCACATACTTCAGTTCGTTTAATGCCGAAGCCATATCAAGCATTGGGGAAAGCTTTATCATTACCGTATGCGCTCGTTCAACCAACAAATCCTCGAGTGCACATACATCCGGTTCACAATCAGCAATCAAAACAGTCTTACCACCATTACTGTCGCGACGAGCTGGATCAAGAAACAAACAATCTACTGGTTTCATTGTTTTCAGAAACTCAGTTCCATCTGCTTGATGTATCCTCACATGGTTCAGACCTAACAACGGAAAATTATGCTGTGCCAGCTCACACAATACTTCCTGTCGTTCTACATAGTCTGCCTGATTAAAGTTACGAGCTATAAACGAAAAATCTACTCCTAAACCAGCTGTTAAATCTGCAAAGCTATCTCCTTTTACTAATGAAGCCTTATATCGTGCAGTAACTTCCGATGAACATTGTTCCATTGACAAATGCTGCGGATAACGTATCCCTTCGGTCTGCGCCCATAGAGGAATCTTCTTTTCAGCAATCTGCCATCCCGCTATCTGCACAACAGCCTCAGCCATATTTACATCTGGATACTTTGAGGCTTGTAAAGCAAGTTGCCGTACATCTTCATGACGATTTTTACAAATAAAACAGGATGTTTCAGGAGATATTTCTTTCATTTGATTTTATGTTTTCAGAGAAATAAAACAACTTCACTTTTCCAATAAAAGTAACAAATAAAAAAATATCCCACTAAAAATAATTTTTAGCGGGATATATAAAACAGGAACGGAAGTATACACTTCCTTAATATTCTTCCTCGTTGAAGAAAAAATCTTCTTTACTCGGATAATCCGGCCAAATATCTTCTATGCTTTCATAAATTTCGTCTTCATCTTCCATCTCCTGCAAGTTTTCAATAACTTCCAGCGGTGCTCCTGAACGCATAGCGTAGTCGATTAACTCATCTTTTGTTGCAGGCCATGGTGCATCTTCCAGCTTTGAGGCCAATTCCAATGTCCAATACATAGTATCTTAGTTTTAAAAAGTTTTACATTCCATTATTGAGCCACAAAAGTATAACAAATTCTTTCATTTGCAACTCTTATCCCAATAAATTTCATCATGCTGTGTTAATTGATTTAACTTTCTGGAAAGAATAAACAAATAATCAGACAATCTGTTCACAAATTGCTTTATTTCAGGATCAATTATACAATTTTCATGTTCTTCCAGTGCCAATATTCTACGCTCAGCACGGCGACATACCGTACGGCAAACATGACACAACGATGCAGAGAATGCTCCTCCCGGAAGAACAAATGCCTTCAATGGGGGCAAAGAGTTATCCAGTTCGTCAATAGCAGTCTCCAAACGCTTTATTGCTTCAGCAGAAATCTGACTTTCTACATGCAGTTCAGTCACAGACTGATCTGTTGCCAAATAGGCCCCGAGTGAAAAAAGCTTGTGCTGGATATATAAAAGAAAGTCACAAATCGCAACATCCTCTACACAGGTTGCTAAAACACCAATATTAGCATTCAGTTCATCCACTGTACCATATGCTTCCAAACGTATATGTGTTTTAGGAACTCTCATTCCTCCAACCAGCGAAGTTGTTCCACCATCTCCCGTCCGGGTATAAATTACACTCTTTTTCATAGTACAAATATGTTATTAAAAGAAATTCACAATGCGATGTTCTTTTATCCTTTTTTTATCAAAAAAGACCAAGCCCACATCATACAAGTCGAACGTCACTCCAGTTCTTGAATCAGCTACAACCTGCTTCCACCATTGACGTTTTTCTTTAGTTGCATAAGGCGAGCTATAAAAAAACAAGTCCTTGAAGTAACATAAGGAAGAAGCATGTCAAATGCTTCCTTATAATAAGGAGTAAAAGCAATATGCACGATATCCGGACAAGACTGTCCCTCTACACGACTTCTCAACAGAGAGAGGACATTTCCGCAACGATAATCTACCTCAGGAGCATCTTTCAGCAAAGATATAACTTCTTCGTGTTCTTTCCCTTCATCAAATGTACACAAAGGCACATGCTTCGCTTCACTCATATACCTAGCCGATAAACCACTACCAGTTCCTACTTCAAGCATATTCCGAGGCTGCAAATGATTTACCAAACGAAATAACAACCGATCCGTTTTTTCACGATAATGAGGCAAGTGTTCAACTTGTTTTCTTTTGGCATGCAACAAATTATAGGCATAAAATGCCAAACGCTCATAAACGACAAAAGTTATCAGAAAAAAAATCGGAAGGAGAATGTACTCCATATCCACACCGATGGCGGAAACGACAGCACCAATTCCATCCACGTAAAAACAGGTTCGGCATAAATTATCTTCTTTAGTACGGTGAACAAAGATAGAAAAAAATATTGCCAATCGAAAATTATCGGATGCAATATATCAATAGACTAAAAAAACAATCTACATCTTTTTTACTTGCGTGAGCCCAGTTTATCATCCAGATACAAAATACCTGCATGGTCACCGCATTTCTTCAGCTTTTCAACGATACCCTGAGCTGTAGCTTCTTCTTCTACCTGTTCACGAACATATCCCCACAAGAAATCTTGAGAAGCCTTATCTTTAACCTCAGAAGCTACATTTACCAAATTGTCAATCAATTCAGAAACGTGGCATTCATGTTTGTAAACATGTTCGAACACTTCGAGTACGCTACCCCATCCTTGTGGAACAACATCGATTTTATCAACCAACGCAACTCCACCACGTTTTGCTACGTAATCAGCAAGATCATAAGCGTGTTGCAACTCTTCCTGAGACTGTAGCTTCATCCAATGTGCAAAGCCATCAAAACCCTCTTTCTTCAAATAGAAAGACATAGACAAATAAAGATTAGACGACCACATTTCAGCTGTAATCTGATCGTTGATTGCTTTTTGTAATTTTTCTGAGATCATAATATCTTTAATTTTAAAAGTAGTAATCTTACACTACTTTATAAACAAATGAAATGCCAACAATCTTTCTCTACAGTAAATTTTTATGAAATATTAAGTCACCAAGGTTATCTTTGAACAATTCTGCCAAGTTGTCACAATTCAATCTGAAACAAAGATAACAGAGGTTTGACAAAAAGGCACGGCAGAGAAAGACAAACAGAGAAGAAATATCCCATCATCAAATGACAGGATATTTCAAGATACAAATAGTCTTAGTGCACGTCATTGTCATTAACCAGCAACTTACCTTGATATTCACCGGTTAATGTATGCAGGAATGCAACAAGCTGCTTAACTTCCTGATCATTCAAATCGACACCTATTTCATATTTAGCCATTGCCTTGACGATTTCATCAAGAGTAGCCTGTGTTCCATCATGGAAATAAGGAGCAGTCAGAGCTACATTACGCAAGCCAGGTACTTTGGAACGATGTCTGTCTCTTTCATTTTTTGTTTCCTTAAAACGTCCATTATCCTCAATGGTCAACTCAGTACCTCTGTCTGCGAAATAGTCATGCTTAATACCCAGCAATTCATACGATTGTCCTCCCATATTTTCTCCAACATGACAAGTGGCACAGTTATATTTCTTGAACAAATCGTAGCCAGCCAGTTCATCTGCAGTCATAGCAGTTTCATCTCCTTTCAGGTATTTATCGAAACGAGAGTTAGGAGTAAGCAATGTTCTTTCAAATTCCTGAATAGCATCGGTAATATTCGCCTGATTAAAGCCGTCAGGATATACTTCCTTAAAAGCTTTCGAGAAGTCAGCATCTGCATTCAATTTTTCACAAATCTCATCAAACGAAGTACTTGCCATTTCCACAGGATTCAAAGGAGGACCAGCCGCCTGATCAGCCAAAGTTGCTGCACGTCCATCCCAAAACTGCACAAAATTATAATGTGCATTATATACCGAAGGAGCATTTACACCACCAAATTGTCCACCAACTCCTTCAGAATATTGCTTATTATCCACTCCTCCGGTATTCAGACCATGACAAGAAGAACAAGAAACCGTATTGTCTGAAGACAAACGTACATCATGGAAAAGCAAATTTCCTAATATAACCTTACGAACGTCGACAGCCACTGAATCCTGAATCGGGCGAATGGTTTCATTATTCCATTTCGCATCAGCAAGTAAATTCGGATAAAAAGCAGCACGCTGTTCTTTCGCCCAATTTAATGCCATCTGCTTTTCAGTATCACTCAGTGAAGCTCCCCAATGTATCAAATAATATTTGGCCATAGGCATAGACCCATCAAGAATTACTTTTTCCACCTTTGCCAAATCTACTTCACTGATTTTTTCCCTTTCTTCAGCGCTTCCATCATTGGAGCCATGTCAAAAGAACGATACGCCAACCGAATATCTTCCTTTACCAATTTACCGGCAAAAGGGAAGTTCGCATAAAACGGGAGTTGAGGATTTGCTGTATGACATGCCATACACCCACTGCTCTCAATGATTTCCGCCATCTGAGCATTACTGTCCAAACTGGTTGAAGGAGCCTTATTCACAATCCGGTATGTACCGAAAAGTACTACAGCCACCACCAACACTGACAGAATAATCTTAGAACTTTTCTTCATAATTTGTTAGTTAGAGTTAAACAACTTGGTCTATTTATCACTATTTTAATATTCAGGAACGGTTATATAAATGTATGCTTTGCTGGGCAGAAGGAAGATAATTCACACCATACCAGCACATTTGAAGAGAAAGAAAAGAAACAATCAGGACCCAATACAATGTACGTGGAGACGAACGTCGGAATAGCCGCAAATGTATATACAACAAATATCCCGCCCAGGTAAAAGCAGCCCAAGTTTCTTTGGGATCCCAACTCCAGTAATGCCCCCACGCAGCTTTTGCCCAAATAGCTCCGGTAAGCATACCGATAGTAAAAAAAGCAACCCCGGTATACACCAGGTTATCAGCAGCCTCCAGATAATTTTCCCGATGACGGTAAAGCCCCATACAAGAAAGAATAAAAGCACATCCCAATACGGAATAAGAAAACATATAGACTGTGACATGGGGTACAAACCAAAAGCTTTGCAAAGCAGGCATCAACGACTGGTCATGAATTTCAGGCTTCAAAATATTAAGTAAAACAAACACAGTTCCTACTATTGTAGAAAAAGCCAAAATCCAACGGTACTTCCACCGAAGATAAGTAAGCAGTCCAGACACTCCCATAAAAAAAGAATACCAAAGCCGTGTTTCTCCCATGGTACGTAGCGGAGGGCGCTGTAAACTAATCCAGAAGCCAGCTATAAAAACGCTCAAAGTTATTGTGCCCAACACACTCAATATGACTGCCATACGACTTTTTACGTTGGAAAACAAAGCAAATCCAGCTCCCAATATCCATAAAGCCACAGCAACGATAGCAAACAAATAGAAATTATCCCAGGTTATCATTTCCAAAATCGGTTAACTTAAATAAACAGACAACTAATTTTGCTTTTCAGCAGAAGATGCATCACTTCTCTTCGGTCCTTCCAGAAACAAAAGAAATCCTCCCACCAGCATCATTATAATTCCGGCCAACATGACATATTTTAGCGGTTCACGCACTATTTGTACTACGCAATATGCTGGTTCAGGCGAATGCATATCATACGATGTAAGGTAATAATCCTCTCCCCAACCTGCACTATATGGATGGTTTACCTCCAAACGAATTACTTGTTCATCAACAATAATATCTGCAAAAAAATGCCGTGGAGTGCCATTAGCATAATGTTCGACTGCAAACTCTTTCAGTTGAAACGGTTTATCTAAAAAAACGGTTCTTCCCTGAGAAGTAAATGCTTCATTATTGGGCTTATCACGAAAAACAGGAAGACGCAATGTTTGTTCACTGGCACTTCCCACAAAACCGGCAAACAAAGCCAGCCATAATCCAGCATGATTCAGAATAAAACGCCAATGTTTTTTTCCAGACAGCAGATAACGACGAACGGTAATCATTCCCAAATGGGTAAGCAAACTAAAAAGTCCGGCTACAAATATCCAGGATGACATAAAATTATAACACCCCAACATTGCAAATGGCCCTTGTTTTCTGGTAGCATCTTCAGGCGACAACTGTGGAAATAAACCAATCACCAGACATCCGGCCAAAAACCAACCTAATGTCCATCGTGTAGCAGAGGAAGAAAGTAAAATACGGACTATAACCCAATTGCGCAATTCTTTATAGCCATACCATATCAGAACTATCCATAATAATGCTATTACAGCATTCAATGGAAAAGCAAAAAACTCAAATGAAAAATTTCCAAATATGCACTGTAATACTACCGATAGCAGAAACAGCAATGAAAATAATAGGTTAGTCGTTAAGTTCATTCATCTTTGGTTGGTGAAATAAACACAAAGATAATACATATTTGCTATTATTACATTTTTAATATAAAAAATAATACAGACTCTTTTAAATAAAATGCATCTGGCTCAAACCAATTAACATATATACTAAAACAAGAATCTCTCGGCTCTCTTTGAAGAAAGCATTTCTATCTATGATGGATTTCAAAAAGACTGGTTAAGTTACCAACCCCTATCATTCTACAATAGTTCGTTAAAAATTCGCCAAGCCTAAGCGGCTCTGGCAGTAAATAAAAATGAGTTCTTTGAAAAGTTTGTCAATAACTTGCGGGTCTGGGCTAATCCCAAACACGCAAATAAATCGTTCAAGCATATAAGCATTGTGTATGAATGACTTGCAGGAGGATATGGAATAGGTTATTCCGAGCCTCTTACATGCCGCTTTGGCCAAGTTGACAGCAGCAAGCGATGCATTGAAGTGAAAATCCAATTTCCTGAAGTCGGTAGACTGGCAGTTGGTGATTCCTGCATGCTGCTTGCCATCTCTAAAGCAAAATTCCAACTGGAACCTGGTTCTGTAATAATCCAGCACCTCGCGTCCATCCATGGAATCGTCTGTAGAGAAGTAAAGCTGCCACTTGTCTGTCCTCCCGTCCATCGGATACCAGATGGCTAAGGAAACATACCTTTTGAGAGCTTTTGCATATACCCTCAATCCGTATA
>ENA-OQJI01000170-OQJI01000170.1-human-gut-metagenome-genome-assembly--contig:-NODE-170-length-15280-cov-1.855804_pt1 | contig 15280 bp, 16 predicted proteins | sample MGYA00242602_ERZ504768 | MGnify/ENA primary metagenome ERZ504768 (study PRJEB26092, sample SAMD00036368) | human gut metagenome | host: Homo sapiens | study: EMG produced TPA metagenomics assembly of...
TCCAGCCTGCTCAACACTTCAGTACGGAGTATTTCATTGGCTGCATCTTTTTGACCGTATTTAATAGCCCTGCGATAAGATGAAGGGAAAAATAAAAATCTGTTCATCACCGTTCACCTGCACCATATCATGATAAAAATATCCGGCTTCCTCCTGATCATTCAAGACAAAAAGATATACGCCCGATACCGACTTGATAAAGCAGGAAGCAAACAACGATGCGCACGAAGCATGTGTTCCCTCTAAAAATACAGTACGGATATCATTATTTTTTAAAGTATTCGCCAATCCTTCCAAGGCCGGATGACGAGTATAACGCGATTGAAGTTCTGTTATTCCCATTGTTATCATCAATAGTATAGTCACATCTTCCTGACCTCGCCGGCAGAAGATTACTCATATAATAAACAATGCAAAATTATAAAATAATTTCAGTACAGAAGAATATAAACCCGAGCTTGAAGAAAAACAAAAGCTTTTTTAGATTTTCAAAATAAGAAATTTTATCCATAAAAACGGAAAGAATGAATAACTTTGCAGAAAAACCAATATCTTAACAACAAAAAGATAAATAAAGGAAATGACAAGGTTTAAGAAAATAGTAGCGGTAGACGAAACGCTGCTTAATGAAGAAGCCCTACAACAGCTGCAAAAGCTGGGAGAAGAAGTAGTGGTATATCATGATTTTCCACAAGACGAACATATCGTAACCGAGCGTATCGGTGATGCCGACTGCCTGTTAGTATCATTCCGTACACCTATCAGAAAAAAGTGTACTCGATGCCTGCCGCAATATACAATACATAGGCATGTGCTGCACACTCTATAACCCGGAAAGCTGTAACGTGGATGTTATAGAAGCCCAACGAAGAGGAATTACCGTGCTCGGAGTAAAAGATTATGGCGACGAAGGAGTTCTAGAGTATGTAATAAGCGAACTGGTACGATTATTACACGGATTTGGAGGCATACGCTGGCGTAAGGAAAGTACTGAACTGACCAGACGGAAGATAGGAATCATCGGAATGGGTAAAACCGGACGAATGGTTGCCGATGCGCTGAAGTTTTTCGGAGCAGAAGTCAGCTACTTCAGCCGCCACAGAAAAGCAGATGCAGACAACGCCGGATTTGTGTACATGCCACTCGATGAACTGTTGGATAAAAATGAAATAATCTGCACATGTATTCCTCGTAACAATTATCTGCTGGAAAAAAGAGAATTTTCCATTTTAGGCAATAACAAAATTGTAGTGAATACTTCAGTAGGACCGACATTCGATGTTGCTGCCATGAAAGATTGGCTGAATGAGTCACCCGACAATTATTATCTTTGTGACGCGACAGGAATGGGCAACGTATACGAAGAACTGAAATCATGCAGTAATCTTTTATATACGCCCTATATTTCAGGAAAGTCCATACAAAGTGTCGAAAGACTTTCACAAAAAGCTTTGGCCAACATAGAGTCTTACCTTACGGCATCAGCCAATAATAAATAATACTTTAATATTATTCGACCTATCAACTATATGTACAACGACATCATTGAATTTCTTGATAACAAACGGCTTAAAGAAGCTCTTGTACAACTTACAGCTTTGGCGCATGAAGCAGACAACTGGCAATTAAGTTCTGAAATAGAAAGTTTGCAGACTACTTACAGTTATATGCTGCAATATGCGGCACAGGGTATGGAAGATCCGGAACGCAACAAATTATACCATCAGTTACTCCGTACAGCATACGAACTTGCCGACCGCACCGAAGCCACACGTAAATATCGTACTGGAACAGGATATATGCATGGAAAATATTACAGTTTTCAGCAAATTCCACCACATTCTTATCAGGAAATCTGTCTCAGTCTTGAAGCTTTCAGCGAAAATCTGGGAATGGCTCAGATAACAGTCATGGACGAAGAACGGCGTAGTGAAACAGTTAACAAGCTATATATCGAGCATGAAAAGTATGTTACTGAGTTATTCGATATAATATGGATTTCTACACATTGGACAGATGAAGACTTGTCGGGTGCAAATTCCATATTGGAATCACTGCTCGTTCCTGCCAACGATGTAGCTGTAATGATAAGTGCAGTCACTTTAAGCCTGATACAAGTATTCGACAGCCGGAAGTTCCAATTCCTTATTAAGGCATATCAGACACACAGCGAAACAATAGTTGTCCAACGTGCTTTGATTGGAATTGCTCTGACAGCCTATTATCAAGAAAAAAGGTTAAAGCTATATCCGGATCTGCAAGCAGCCTTATCATTACTAAGCGACTCTACCCCGATCATTAAGGAACTGAACAAACTTCAGACCCTCCTGCTCCTTTCCCGTGAAACGGAAAAGATAGAAAAGAAACTGCGTGAAGAAATTATACCCAACATGAAGATTTCTCCGGAAATGCTGAACCAAAATCAGAAAATCATTGATCTGGAGGATTTGGAAGACAAGAATCCTGAATGGGAGAAAGAGATGAAACGTGTCGAAGAAAGTATACGCGAACTGGGAGAGTTACAGCTGGAAGGAGCAGATACCTACCTGAGTGCCTTTGCCCAACTGAAATCGTATCCGTTTTTCCGTCAGGCAGCACACTGGTTTTATCCATTCGACCGCCAGCATCCTGACATTGTGAAACTATTCACCAATCACAAGTCCACAGAAGGCAAATCGCTTATAAATCTGCTTATGGAATCAACCATGTTCTGCAATTCGGATAAATATTCTTTCTGTCTTGCTTTAAAGGATATTCCCAAACAGCAATTAGAGATGTTTACGGCAGAAGCTACCGAACAAAACCAAATACTGAAAGAAGGAAGCGAACAATTTGCAGAAACAATAAAAGGAGAAAAAAAGCCAAGCAATATCAGCCGTCAGTACATACACGACCTGTACCGCTTCTTCAAGTTATGGATGTATCGCAGTGAAATGCACGATATCTTTACAGACGATTTGTCACTCTGGAAATGTGAAGCTCTGAAACCGTTGATGCATACTCCGGAAAACCTGAAACAAATAGCCGACTATTTATTTTCTAAAGACTATTTTCAGGAAGCATGCACGATATATTATGACGAATTATGCAACAAGGGAAAAGGCGATGCCGACTCCTGGCAAAAGGCCGGATTCTGCCTTCAGAAAATGAAAAAATACACCGAAGCATTGCAGGCTTACGCTCAGGCAGATTTATTGAAACCTGAACATATATGGACGTTAAAGCAAATGGCACAATGCCATAAGAAATTACATCATTATCAAGAAGCACTCGACTGTCTGTACAAAGTAGAAACAATGCAACCCGACAACTTGAATTTGCTTCTGCAAATAGGACAATGTCTTGCCAGCCTGCACATGTACGACAAAGCTTTGTCTTATTTCTTCAAAGTGGAATATATGGAAACTGCTCCGGCAAATGCACAAAGAGCCATCGGATGGTGTTATTTCATGACAGGAAAATATGCTGAAGCTGCCCGTTTCTTCGATAAACTGCAACAGGCTGACGAAGTGCTGACTTCCGACTGGCTGAATGCCGGACACGTATATCTGGCACAAAACAATATACCCAAAGCACTGGAATGCTACAGACAGGCAGAAAATCATTGCCAAAGTCACGATGAATTCATACAGCTTTACTTAGCAGACAAGGAAGCCTTGCTGCAACAAGGCATATCGGAAGATAATATTTATCTGGTTCCAGATATGCTCTAACACAAAAATCCCCTTCTTCAGTTTTGCTCAATACATGGAAAACCGAGGAAGGGGATTTTGTATCGTAATATTCAGAATCAGATAGTCATTTTAAGAATCTTACCACCCCATTCCGGTAAGTCAACAGCAACAGGCTTATCGCTCGCGAATGAGATAGTTTCGTCTTTTCCCGACAACAGATCCGTTGCCTGAACTGTTTTATATTCCGGTATCTGCAAATATTCGAAAGCATGATAAGGAATGTTCACAGACAGATGGACAGGCATATTGTCGAAATTCACCAAAACCAGCAATACTTCATTTTCATATTTACGGATAAATACATACTGACGGTGCTCATTCATCAGCCAGTTTCCTTTATTCGCATACATCAGATCGAAAAATGCTCCATGTGATATAGCCTTTTCCTCACGGCATAAATTCAGGACATGCTGATAAAAACTGCGAAGCTCCTTTTCCTTATCATTCAGTAAATGCAAATTATAACGTCCGTGATTACTCCACCGGCGGATAGTATCCACACTCCAGTAATCAAAAATAGTAGTTCGTCCGTCACGGCCACTGAATCCTTCGCTATCCATTCCTCTTTCTCCCAGTTCCTGACCAAAATAAATCATCATAGGATTGGTGTTCATACAAGCCGAAACCAGCAAAGCAGGAAGAGCCTTACGTGCATCGCCTGCAAAGAAATCGGAAGCAATACGCTGTTCATCGTGATTTTCCAGGAAGTTCAGCATGTGCGGCTGTATATCGTCCACACTCTGCCAGCAATTTGTAATGGCAGTAGCCGATCCATATCCACAAGTTACGGCACGAAGGGTATCATACAGTCCCACCTTATCGTAAAGATAATCAAAATGCCCGTTGAATATATAATTACGGTATTCGTTCGGATTATAAACCTCAGCGATAAATATAAGTTCCGGATGCTGTTCTTTCACCTGAGGAATAGCCCATCCCCAAAATTCACAGGGAACCATCTCTGCCATATCGCAACGGAAACCGTCTATACCCTTTGCTGCCCAGAACAGCAGGATATCTCTCATCTTATACCAGGTATCGGGAACAGGAGAAAAATGGTTGCCGGTGTTTCCCATGTAATCGACTCCATAATTCAGTTTTACTGTTTCATACCAGTCGTTTTTGTTCGGATAAGCGTCGAAGCGGTTGTTTCCCGTAGCTTTAGCCGGCTGTTCTTCGTACATACCAGCCTGTTCATCATAAAAAATCAATTTCTCCGCCTAAACTAGTTCCGAGGATATAATAAAAATTATTGTTACTATCAAGCTTTCGAGCTATCATCATCTTCTCCCAAATCCTTCACTCCGTCCGGCTTGGCATACGAATGATACTGACGTGCCACATGGTTTGGCACAAAATCAATTATCACTTTCAATCCATTGTCGTGCGAACGTTTTACCAGCAGTTCAAACTCTTCCATACGGCGGTTTACATCAACAGCCAAATCAGGGTCTATATCATAATAATCGCGGATAGCGTATGGAGAACCTGCCTTACCCTTTATAACAGCAGGATGGTTGCGAGGTATATTGTAAGCTGAATAGTCTGTCTGAGAGGCATGGGCAATAACCCCTGTATACCAAATATGTGTTGCCCCAAGCTTTTTTATCTCATTCAAAGCCTGGTTTGTAAATCCGGCCATCTTACCACATCCGTTTTCCTGCAGGCTGCCATTGTAGGCATTGCGTACCTCTTCATTACCAAACAGGCGGGTAAATACCTGATAAATAATTATTTTCTCACTTTGCTCCATATCATTATTGTATTTTGTCTTCATTTCATATCACCTGAATGAAAAATATCTTTCCTTTTCGTCTTCTTCCAGTCCTTCCAACACTTTTGAAGCTGCAAAATATCCGGCACTGAAAATCTCCTCTGCTTTTTCCAGCTCATAGTTCGAATATGATCCCAAGCCATCGGGAGCTATAACCAGATCAGCCTTTTCCAGTTCGGTAAACGTATTCGCCTGAAACATGAAATGATAAGCCCGAAGAGCAATAGCTGCCAAGTTCTTACTATATTCATCGGCTACCAGCTTGTAGACATTCAGTGCCAAAACCTTATCGCACATATCACGTATCGGTGTCACTGGTACATTCATGAATACTCCCCCGTCGACATAATATGTTCCCCCCGATCTTGACCGGAGCAAAAAGTACGGGAATACAACACGAAGCAGCTACCCGACGCGCTATTTCCCCACGTGTAAAATGTACACACTGTCCATGGTCGAAATCGGTAGCTGTCACTACTACTGGTATTTCCAGATCTTCCAGATTACGTGTCCGCAAATTGCTTCTCATAAAATCGATAAAGTAGTCCATCTGAAACAAACTGTCTTTACCGAAACGTATCTTGGCAAGCTCTGTAAACGAACGGTCGGAAAACATCTCCATTATTTCAAACGGCTGTTTGCCATCGGCTATGAATACGCTTACAATAGCTCCCGCACTGGTTCCCGAAAGAATATCAGGGCGAATGTTATGCTCGAACAATGCCTGCAACATTCCCAAATGGGCTATGCCTCTGATAAATCCTCCGCTCAAGGCGAATCCGATATGATATTTTCCGTCTGCCATATATTCAGGTGTAAATAAAATCTTTATTATTTAATGACACGATAATAATCCTGCTTGCGTGGCTTAGGCTGTGCCGGTTCTTCTGCCGGATATCCCAGTGCCAGAGCGCCTATACCTACCAGACCTTCGGGCAGTCCCCACGACTTCATCAGTTCTTTGCCTTCGGAAGTAGAAAACATTTCCCGTTCACGATGAATCCAGCAGCTTCCTAATCCGATAGCATGAGCAGCGAGCATCATGTTTTCCAATACACAACTTCCATCCTGGATAGGATTGTTTGCATCAGCAGGAACAAGTACCAACACATAAGTAGGTGCATCGTAATACGGATTCGAAGTTACTCCCATCACATGAGCGTTCATGCTTGCCAACTGTTTACGCAGCTCTTCGTTCTGTACTGCCACAATATAAGGCGACTGCATGCCTCGTGAAGTAGGAGCATATGTTCCGGCTTCGAGCACTGCCTTCAGTTCTTCATCGGTTATCTGTTCTTTTTTATATTTACGGCAGCTGCGCCGTGTTTTGATAATCTGTAAAAAATCTGTTTCCATAACTTGCTAATAATTGTATAGGTATTATTAAGTTGAAGTCAAAAATACGTATTTTATTCCGATTGACGGATAAATAAATATTTTTTTATTGCAACAGATACAAAAAGAACGTGATATAAATCAGAAAACATGCTGAAATCTTTCCTAAAAATTCAGCATGTTTTTGACAAAAATTGTACAATAAATTCTCATTTTCGTACAAAAAAACAGGTAAATATGCAGGCGTTTCACTAGAAACATGTACATCTTTCATTATCAATAAGTTATCACCATATTAAAGTTCAGACGAATAGTACAGCATCCATACAATACAGCATAAAAAACTCCTTTTCTGCAATATCCAGCAGAAAAGGAGTGTGATTCATCTAACAGAAATAACTTTTATCAATTATTTTCCGGACGCAACTTACGGACAGTTACAGCAGTCTGCCACATTTCGCTTTCGCGCAACTGACGAAGTTCTTCATTCAGTTTTTCACGATAATCCGGCTGAGAATTTGAATCGATAGAACGCTGTGCTTCGTGTCCTTCAGCAACCGATTTGTACAGTTTTTCAAATACCGGTTTAGTTGCATCGTGGAACGGAGTCATCCAGTCCAAAGCACCGCGCTGAGCAGTAGTAGAACAGTTGGCATACATCCAGTCCATACCTTTGGCAGCAAACAACGGCATCAATGACTGAGTAAGCTCCTCAACTGTTTCATTGAATGCTTCAGATGGGCTGTGTCCGTGTTCACGCAATGTTTCATACTGTGCCAGCAACAGACCTTGGATTGCACCCATCAATGTACCACGTTCACCGGTCAAGTCAGAAGTAGCTTCACGCTGGAAAGTTGTTTCGAACAAATAACCAGAGCCAATACCGATACCCAATGCAATAGTACGTTCGTAAGCCTTGCCTGTTGCATCCTGATAAATTGCATATGATGAGTTCAAACCACGACCTTCGAGGAACATAGTACGCAAAGATGTACCAGAACCTTTAGGAGCGACCATGATAACATCGATATCTTTTGGAGGAACTACACCGGTACGATCGTTCCAGGTAATAGCAAATCCGTGAGAGAAATACAATGCTTTTCCAGCAGTAAGATGCGGTTTGATAGTAGGCCATACAGAGATTACGGCTGCATCCGAAAGCAAGCACATGATAACAGTAGCTTTCTGGCATGCTTCTTCGATGCTGAACAGAGTTTCTCCCGGAACCCATCCGTCGGCAACAGCTTTATCGTATGTTTTTCCCTGACGCTGTCCTACGATGACATTGAAACCATTGTCACGCAAATTCAGTGACTGTCCAGGTCCCTGCACACCATAACCGATGACAGCTATCGTTTCATTTTTCATTACCTCACGTGCTTTTTCCAAAGGAAACTCATCGCGGATTACTACATTTTCTGTAACACCGCCAAAATTCATTTGTGCCATAATTACAATCTTTTTATTAAAAATCAATTAAATATCACTTTACTTCGAACAACAACTTCAGCGTCGTTCTTTTTTATTTCTATATCAAATTCGTTTTCGTTTATCTGCTCTCGATAGAAACTCAGCTTATCGCCATAATAACTTTCGGTACATAAGCTACTTCGAAACGGCGAAGTGATTTTTCACGGAACATTTCGAGCGGGAACAAGTTGAGTGAATGCTCGATATATTTAATACTGTTTACATGCCCGTTGAGATCGATATCACCATATTTTACCTGATATTCAAAACAAGGAGTCTGTTCCGTAATCTTCACACGGCCGGCCTTGTCAATAGGACACTCTTTCTTGCAGATGTAATCTGTAATCTTGCCTCCATGCAGAGCAAGCAAGTCGGCAGGCTTACGGGTTTCCATGCTGATCATCGCCCAAATAGAACGTGCATATCCTATTGGTTTACCTTCCTGGTTCAGAATGGCAAAATTACGGTCGGTAAACAGACGGTATACATTTTCCACCCATGTCTGAATGCTGAACTTTTCGTAAGCACGGGGCATTTCCTCCATTTCTACCGCCAGACGAGAAAGCACCCATGTATAATGGTTTTCATTCAATGTAGCAATACCGAATCCGCGTTCTGCCGCATGAAATCCGGCACAGTTCAGCAAATGATTACCTAAAACACCCATTGTAAGCTTTTCGGTAAAATCTACATGAAAGGGTTCTGCAACGAACTGATAAGTACTAACTTTATTATCCTCACTCATCATAATAACTGACTTTACTGTTTTTCATTTCTATATCGTTCCTCACGATGTGCCAGATATTCATTGACACGCTCAAAGCAACTGGTGGAAACAGCAATTCTTCCAGAACGTACAAACTGAAGCACACAGTTCAGATTTCTCAACTCCTGATACAGGTTAGTAATATCATCGCTCATACCTGTCATTTCGACTATAGAATAAGTAGGATTTACTTCTACTATATGTGCTCCATAACGACGTACGACTTTTGATGCTTCTGCAGTTGACTGAAACTCTGGTGTAGAAACCTTATACATGGCAACTTCACGCTGGAAGATTTCCTTATCGGTAAAATAATGTGCTTGTATAACGTCCATCTTTTTTTCTATCTGACGCACCACCTTTTCTACGATATCGGGAGTGGTCCAGCAAGTAATAGTGTACTTATGTACTCCCTTAATGGAAGAGGCAGACACGTTCAAACTTTCAATATTAATCTGACGACGTGTAAATACAGCAGTTACCTGATTCAACAAACCGGCTATATTTTCCGAATGAACGATTATTGTATATAATGTCTTATTATTATCCATAGTTACTTTTATATTAACAGTCCAACAGCATATAGTTTACGGGACTTCCCGGAGGAGTCATAGGCAATACCTTTCCTTCTTCTACCACACAGGTTTCCAACAGGAACGGTCCGTCGGTTTTCAGCATCTCACGAATAGCATCGTTCAATTCTAAACGATCCATCACCCTGCGTGAAGGAATACCATATGCCGCTGCAATCTGCATGTAGTCGGGGTTCATCATCGGAGTAAACGAATAACGGCGATTGAAGAACATGGCTTGCCACTGACGTACATTTCCCAGATAATTATTATTCATAAGAATGATTTTTACCGGAGCTTTTTGTTCCATAACAGTTCCCAGCTCCTGCATAGTCATCTGCAAACCTCCATCACCCATAAATGCACAGACCGTACGTTCTGGAGCGCCGAAAGTAGCTCCAATGGCAGCCGGCAGACAGAATCCCATTGTACCCATACCACCGGAAGTTACAACACTGCGCTTCTTTGCAAACTTGAAATAACGGCAAGCCAGCATCTGATTCTGACCGACATCGGTTACGAGAATAGCTTCGTTATCCGTTGCTTCGCTTACGGCATTTACCACTTCACCCATATTCAGTGGTCCGTCTTCAGGAAATACTTCCGGTTTTATTACTTGAGTGTATTCTTTTTCTTCATACGGCTGGAAGCTTTCTATCCATTCTGTATGTTTTTGGGCAACAATCCGCTCGGTAAGTAACGACAGTGTACGCTTGCAATTTCCAAGTACAGGAACATCTACCGGTACATTTTTCCCAATTTCAGACGGATCAATATCCAGATGAATGACTTTTGCCTGACGGGCATATGTAGACAAATCACCTGTTACACGGTCGTCAAAACGCATACCTACAGCAATCAGGACATCACATTCATTGGTTTTTACATTAGGACCAAGATTACCATGCATGCCGAGCATTCCTTTATTCAACGGATGCTTGGACGGTAAAGCTGAAAGACCCAGCAGGGTACATCCACAAGGTAAATCTGCCTTTTCAACAAACTTACGAAGCTCTTCCTGAGCATCTCCAAGTTCTACTCCTTGTCCTACCAAGACTAATGGCCTCTGAGAGGCATTTATCAGTTCCACAGCCTTGTTTATTTCATCCATGTCAGTTTCCGGATCCGGATCGTAGCTACGGATAAAATCAACATCTACCGGTTCGTAATCAGTCATTTCTATCTGAGCATTCTTTGCAAAATCGAGGACAACCGGTCCGGGACGTCCGCTTCGTGCTATATAGAAAGCTCTCGAAACAGCCCAGGCTACATCTTCCGCACGGCGTATCTGATAACTCCATTTCGAAATTGGCTGAGTTATACCCACCAAGTCAACTTCCTGAAAGGCATCCGTACCCAATAATCCGACACCGACCTGTCCAGCTATCACAACAATCGGGGTGCTGTCTATCATTGCGTCAGCTATACCTGTAATGGTATTCGTAGCTCCCGGTCCACTGGTTACCAGACAGACACCTACTTCACCCGAAACGCGTGCAAATCCTTGTGCTGCATGAGCCGCACCTTGTTCATGACGAACCAATATATGGTTTAATTTATCTCTATGATCATATAAAGCATCAAATACAGGCATAATAGCTCCCCCCGGATATCCAAAGAGAGTCTTTACCCCCTGATGTTCCAACGAACGCATTAAAGCTTCCGATCCTGTAATTCTTTCTTTAGCCATAAGTCAAATGAAGAATAAATAGTTCTTTATACAATTCTTACTCCACCCTTGTCGGCCGAGCTTACCATGCTGGCATAAGCTTTCAGAGCTTTCGACACTTGACGATTGCGAGTCACAGGCGCCATAGGACGTGCTGCCAGCTCTTCATCAGTGAGTTTTACATTAATAGTACGATTGGGGATATCTATCTCGATAATATCTCCATCAACAATCTTACCGATATTTCCACCGGCCGCAGCTTCAGGAGAAATGTGTCCGATACTTAATCCGGAAGTACCTCCACTAAAACGTCCGTCTGTAATCAAAGCACATTCTTTACCCAAATGTTTTGATTTGATATATGAGGTGGGATAAAGCATTTCCTGCATACCAGGACCTCCTTTCGGTCCTTCGTGAGTGATAACTACTACATCTCCGCTCACAACCTTACCACCAAGAATGCCTTCGCAAGCCGACTCCTGAGAATCAAAGACCTTAGCCGGTCCTGAGAATTTCCAGATGCTCTCATCCACTCCTGCTGTTTTTACTACACAACCGTCCTGAGCAATATTTCCTTTCAATACCGCCAGTCCTCCGTCTTTGCTGTATGCATGCTGTAAATCACGAATACAGCCAGCAGCACGGTCTGTATCAAGTTCTTTATAAACATTGTTCTGAGAACCTAACTCAATATTGAATTTTCCGCCCGGAGCACTTGTATATATACGCATGGCTTCTGCATCTACATCAGCCTTACAAATATTATACTTGGAAATAGCTTCCTCGAGTGTAGAACCGTCAACACGATGTACACTGGTATCAAGCAAACCTCCTTTTGCCAGCTCTCCTAAAATATTAAGAATACCACCGGCACGATTGACATCCTGAATATGATATTTTTGAGTATTTGGAGCAACTTTACACAGACAAGGTACACGGCGGGACAACATATCAATATCATCCATCTTGAAATCAACTTCAGCTTCATGAGCTACTGCAAGCAGATGAAGTACTGTATTGGTAGATCCTCCCATTGCAATATCCAGTGTCATGGCATTCAAGAAAGCCTGACGAGTAGCGATACTGCGAGGCAAAACGCTGTCATCACCTTCTTCATAATACTTATATGCATTTTTTACAATAAGTTCGGCAGCATCACGGAATAAGCGTTTACGATTTTCGTGTGTGGCTACGATTGTTCCATTTCCAGGCAGAGCCAATCCGATGGCTTCATTTAAGCAATTCATAGAATTAGCCGTGAACATTCCCGAGCAACTGCCGCATCCTGGGCAAGCATGACATTCAATTTCGGCTACATCCTCGTCACTTACAGTCGGGTCAGCCGATTTAATCATCGCATCTATCAAATCGAGATGCATGCCTCCCCACTCCCCGGCTTCCATAGGTCCACCAGAAACAAACACTGTAGGAATATTCAATCGCATGGCAGCCATAAGCATACCCGGAGTAATCTTGTCGCAATTCGAAATACATACCATAGCATCTGCCTTGTGAGCATTTACCATATACTCCACACTGTCGGCTATAATATCGCGGGAAGGCAATGAATATAACATTCCGTCGTGTCCCATAGCGATACCATCGTCAATAGCTATCGTATTAAATTCGGCAGCAAAGCATCCCAGCTTCTCAATTTCGGCTTTTACCTGCTGACCTATTTCATGCAAATGAGTATGTCCCGGAACAAATTGTGTAAACGAATTTACAATAGCAATAATGGGCTTCCCAAACATTTCTTTTTTCATACCGTTAGCAACCCATAAAGCTCTTGCTCCTGCCATACGGCGACCTTCGGTACTCATCGAACTGCGTAACTGATGTTTCATTACATTATCTCCTTTTCATTAAGTAAAAAGCCTTTCTCAACACTGGCGAGAAAGGCTTTCATACATATTTCTTATGTGAACTATATACACGAAAACTTTACTCACCTCTTGGTTCTTTCACCACGACGCGAATAACATGCAGGACTGCCAAGTTAATTCGTATATCAGTTATCATTTTCATATTATCTTGTTTTGTTTACGCTTGCAAAGGTAAAGGCTTTTTCGAAACAAACAAATAAAATGAAAGATTTTTTCGATAAAAAATAATCATTAGTAAGTTTCCCTAGGTTTTTTATATCCAATTTCTTTTTAGACAATACATATTACCACATTTATAACATATAGATATAAACAGAAAGAGAAGACAGGCCGTATTTCTGAATATCATTTTTTATTCGTACCTTTGCGAAAATTCAATTATTCAAACAAATTATTAAGTATGGAAAATAAATACATCACCGTAGCATATCGTCTGTATGCTATTGCTGACGGTAAAAAAGAATTGCTGGAAGAAGCAACTGTAGAACATCCGTTCCAGTTTATTTCAGGTATCGGATATACACTCGATAAATTTGAAAAAGAAATTACAGCTTTAAGCAAAGGGGATAATTTTAATTTTACTATCCCATGCGCAGAAGCTTATGGCGAACGTAACGAAGACAATGTACGTCAGGTATCAAAGAAAATGTTCTGTGATCCGGACGGAAACTTCGACAGCGAAAACATTTTCCCAGGAAACATCATTATGCTGAACGATGCAGAAGGTCATCAGTTTTATGCAAATGTAGGTGAAATAACAGAAGACAAAGTTGTACTCGACCTCAATCATCCTCATGCTGGTAAAGACCTGATTTTCGAAGGAACTGTTACCGAAATGCGTCCTGCAACCAATAAGGAAATCGAAGGAATGGTAAACATGATGAGTGGAGAAGGATGTGGTTGTGGATGTGACAGCTGCGGAGGCGGATGCGGAGACCACGAACATCACCACCACGATGATGGATGCTGTGGAGGCGGATGCGGACACTGCCATTAAATCTATTAAATTTCATCTAAATAAAAAGCACAGTGTAACATGATTACATTGTGCTTTTCACCATAAAACACATTCCTTTATGATACTTATTGCCGACAGTGGATCCACAAAAACCGATTGGTGCTACGGCACAGAAATAAGCAACTGCAAAATTATCCAGACAAAAGGAATCAATCCATTTCATCAATCCGCAGAAAAGATAGAGTCTATAATCTGCCAAGGACTCATTCCTCAACTGGGTTTTCCTCTTGAACGTTGTACTGCCATCTATTTCTATGGTGCAGGATGCCTGCCGCCTAAAACAGAAAGTATCATACATGTCTTACAAAACAACTTTCCTGAAGCCGACATCGCTGTAGATACAGATTTACTGGGAGCAGCACGTGCTTTGTGTAAAGACAATGCAGGAATCGCCTGTATATTAGGAACAGGATCAAATTCATGCTTATACGATGGCAAGCAAATAATACAGAATATATCTCCACTTGGATATATTTTGGGAGATGAAGGTAGCGGTGCATATTTAGGAAAACGTTTTATCAGTGACTGCCTAAAAGGACAGTTGCCGGAAATATTACGAAATGGATTATTGGAAAAACTTAATCTTACTGTTCCTGAAATATTAGATAAAGTTTATCGGCAACCAGAAGCCAATCGCTTCCTCGCCTCTTTAACAACCTACATTCATGAGCATAAAGATATGCCTCAAATACATACATTCTTACTAGATTGTTTTGGGGAATTCTTCCGGCGTAATGTTATGCCCTATCACCGGTCATTACCTGTATCATTTGTGGGATCCATAGCATGGTTCTTCCACGATGAGCTTACAGAAACTGCAAACTCTTATAATATTCCATTAGGAATTTTTATAAAGAACCCGATAAGCGAACTGATTCAATACCATTTTCGGATACCAAAATAAAATCGAGTAGGAGGAACGGGATTAATTCCCGTTCCGACCTCTCACACCACCGTACGTGCCGTTCGGCATACGGCGGTTCCCTAATTAACCTTTAAACATCAGAGTAGATAGTACATCTTAAAAGTAGGGTAACCAGCTCGAAGCAAACAGCT
>ENA-OQJI01000172-OQJI01000172.1-human-gut-metagenome-genome-assembly--contig:-NODE-172-length-15207-cov-0.711804_pt1 | contig 15207 bp, 21 predicted proteins | sample MGYA00242602_ERZ504768 | MGnify/ENA primary metagenome ERZ504768 (study PRJEB26092, sample SAMD00036368) | human gut metagenome | host: Homo sapiens | study: EMG produced TPA metagenomics assembly of...
CGAGCTGAGTCAGGGTTCCGAAGGCTACTTTTTCACCGTGGTACATGTGATGGGCATTCCTCGAGTACGGTAAAGCCGTTGTGGATGGCGTGGGCTCCTGCGAGGCCTGCGCTTTCAAAACCGATTCCGGAAAGGAGGGTGTTGGCTCGATGACTTTCTCGACTGCCGGGGTGCATACGCCGGCTTCAAGAGCGATTTTGGCTTTTACGCCTTCTTCCATCAGAGTGTCAAAGCAGAGTTTCGCGAGTGCCATCGCTGCCTCGGTTGTTTTTCCACCGGCGCAGGAAGTAGCTCCGCTTCTCTGGCAGGCTCTTGCTTCAAAATAGGTGGCAAGTGCATCACCCATTCCGGCTACGGTCAGGCGGACTGGAGATTTTACGATGATGTCGGTATCCATCAGAACCAGGTTCGGGTTTGCCGGAAGGAAGAGGTATTTCTCGAATACACCCTCTTCTGTGTATACAACAGACAGTGCGCTGCACGGTGCATCGGTCGATGCAATGGTCGGGCAGATGAATACTGGTGTTTCTGCGTAGTAGGCAACTGCTTTTTGCGGTATCAAAAATTTTTGCCTCCGCCGACACCGATGACCAGATCACAGCCTTTTTCTTTCACGATAGCAACCAGACGGTTGATCTCACTCTCACAGCACTCGCCGTTGAAATAATCAAAAACAACGTTGCAGTCGCTTCCCGCAAAGCTTTCTTCGATCATTGCTCCGATCCGTCTGTAGCCTCCCTGGCTGATCAGAACCAGTGCTTTCTTTCCGCATTTTGCCGCATATGTTCCGATGTTTTTCATTTCCCCTGCGCCCTGTAAATATTTAGAAGGGCTAATTAAAATTTTTGCCATTTCTCTTACGCTCCTTTTTTGTTTTTTGAACGTCAGCCTCCGCTTCTGGCGTTTTCTGCGAAAAATGAGTTTACCGCAGAACTTGTCTTTATTATAATAACTGCGCTGTAAAATTGCAAGAATATTTCCATCCAAAATGAACCCCGGAAGTTCACATATTTCCCCGGGATTTTTCGGTTTATTCTGCCTGATCGTAAATGATTTTGCAACGCAGCAGTCCTGTGCGTCGTTTGGGTAGGTATACGGTGCAAACAGATAGACAACTGTCGGGGCATCGTAAAAAGCATTCTGGATTGTGCTGTCATCAGCGATGCTGTCGGCTTCGAGAATTTTGTCCATTTCTTCCTTTTTGATCTTCTCCGGCTGGTAAAACGGGTGGAACGTCTGGCTTTGATTAAAGTAACCGCCCCTCTGATACGTTTTCACGTAAATTGGCTAAGGGTTGGCTGTGTTGACGATCGCATCGGCATGAACTTTTGTGATGTCGTTTCGGATGATTTTAAATGGCATGGGGATCACCTTCTTTCGTGAGATTTATAGCTGTTTTAATTTATAAGTTGCAAACAGCGTATAATGGTATATTTACCATCCGCTCCTGCTCTTTATACTTCAATGTTGAAAATCGAACTGCTTCTTCCGGCTGGAATTTTTCGCAATATGTTTTAAGACTATGGGATCGAATGTTCTGTTCCGCCTTTACTTCAATCGGCACAATACTCTTTGCCTTCTGAATCAGAAAATCCTGCTCGAAAGTTGCTTTTTCATTTCCATAATAATATGGCGTATAAGGGGTATCTGAAATCAACTGCTGCAGAACGTACTGTTCTGTAAGCGCGCCTTTAAATTCAACAAAAATATCGTTCCCCTCCAATATGGATTCTGCTGGCAGTTCACTCATTGCTCCGAGCAGTCCTACATCCAGTACGAATAATTTATATGCATTCATATTTTTATACGCCTTCAGCGGCATATGAGGCTCATTTACCCGGTTGACTTTATATACTAATCCACAATCCAGAAGCCACTGAATTGCTATTTCGAATTCGCTGCTTCTGGCTCCTTTCTTTATCTGTCCAAAGAAAAATTTTTTATTCTCCTTCGCCAGCTGCATCGGAATAGAATCCCATACCATTCGTATTCTTGGGAGAACTTTTGCTTCAATGTGCTTTCCAAAATCACCCTCATACTGCCGTACAATATCACTCTGTATCTGTCGTACCTCTGCATAATCTTTGTTCAGCCGAAATGCATCCACAACTGCTGGCATGCCGCCTGTATAATAATAATTTTTCAGCCAGAACAAATATTTATCCGCAAAATTGTCAATTAAATTGTAATCCTTTGTTTCCAATGCACTTTCCAGCCCTTCTTCGTCCATAGCGCACAGGAATTCTCTAAAATTGAATGGATATAAATCCAGTAAATCTACTTTTCCCACCGGATAGGATATTCCCTCATGAAGCGCCACGCCAAGAAGTGAACCTGCTGCTATTACATGATATTCCGGTGCTTCTTCGCAAAAAATATTTCAAAGATTCCAACGCTTTCGGTGCATTTTGAATTTCATCCAGAACAATCAATGTATTCTCTGGGGTGATCGTTACGCCTGATTCAATATTGAGGTTCATAATAATACGTTTTATATCGAAATCCGTATCGAAAACCGCCTGCATTCTCTGATTATTGTAAAAAGAAATGTAGGCGGTTTTTTCATAATATGTCTTACCAAATTCTTTCATTAACCACGTTTTACCAACCTGCCGGGCTCCCATTAAAATCAGTGGTTTTCTGTTACTTTTTTTCTTCCAGTCTAATAGTTTATCCATTGCAAATCGACGCATGTTGACCTTCCTCCATTTCTCTTTTTTATTATTTCACATTTTTCCCTGGTTATTCTTACTCTAATTTAACATTTTTCCCGACCTAATTCAATATAAAATTAACATTTTTCCCGACTTCACCGGAACAGAATCTGCTGTGAAACCTTCTCTTAAGACAAACATAATCTCTCCACGGAAAAATACGACGGCCAGCCACCGTCGTATTTTTCGTTATCAAATATTTTTATTTTTCTTCTCTGATCAGTCTGAGTCCGTCTTTTTCCAGCAGATACTCCTTCCCGCACACCTCTCCGATATACTTCCTGTCATGCGAAATGCTGATGATGGCGCCTGGAAATTCGCGGAGCATTTTTTCTTATGACCGGTCCCGATAAGGGTGAAAAGTTTCGGGTTGGTTCATCCAGAATCAGCACATTGGCATTGCCAAGGCTCATTTTCAGAAGCAATACTTTTGCCTTCTGGCCGCCGGACAGTTCGCGGATGGGGTGATCCATCTCGTCTGCCGTGTACTTCAGCGATCCGAGATACGTCCGAATCTTCGTCCTCTCACTCTTCTCCCCGGTGGAATCCAGAAAATCGACCGGCGTCATGGAAAGATCCAGCTGATCCTCATAATTCTGCGGCATATAATCTACGCGGAGATCCTCCCGTTCTTTCAGCTCTGCCGCAATCTTTTTCAGCAGTGTTGTCTTGCCTGCCCCGTTCGGGCCGACAATGCATATTTTTTCCGGTCCTCTTATCTTTAAGGTGATATTTTCCGCCAGAACCCGCTCCCCATCCGGCGTTTCCAGTTTCGGAAGCTGATATTCGATGACCGTTTTCCCGGCGGGCATGGCTGCCTCTGCTCCTCCAAGCTGGAAGTAAATCGCTTCCTCCTGCTCCGGCATTTCTGTCATGCGGGCATCTTCTTTTTCAAATCTGCGGTTCATCGCCTTTACGGTATGCATTTTGTCCTTCAGATTTTTCGCCACGGACGGTGCCTGACGGGAACAGTTGTTCAAGGCGTTCTGCACGCTCTGGTATACCTTTCGGTATTTCTCATCGCGCAGCGCTTTCTCTCTCCTGTCACTCTGCGCCTTCTGTTCCTGGCGCTCGAAATTCTGCAGGCGCTCCTCTACATACGTCCGATAGGGAAGTTTCGCAACCGTGTATCTCGATTTTGTCTTCCGCACAATCTGTTCAATATGAATGACCATATTTGCCGTGTTTTCAATCAGCGTTTCATCGTGCGAAATAAAAACAACAATATGCTCCCATTCGCGGATCAGTTTCTCCAGAAGTTCCAGTGTCGCAAGATCAATATCATTTGACGGCTCATCCAGCAGAAGGACCGTGACATCCTCCATGAGAAGACGCATCATCTGCGCTTTCACCTTCTCGCCGCCGGAAAGCTCACTCATCTGCTGATCCCGATAGAAAAACTCTTCCGTCAGACCAAATTTTCTTGCCAGCACCGCCAGATCCTTCGGTGTCTGATCCCAGAACTTTTCTTTTTCATAGAAATACTCATACACCGTCTTCGTTTTCTCCGCCTCCGGAAGTTCCTGCGGCAGATATCCAAGCCGCTCCTTTCCGATGATGCGCTCGCCTGTGGATTCGATGTAATCTTCCGTCAGTGCGGGATCGTACATCCACTTCAGCAGCGTCGATTTTCCGTTTCCCTCCTCTCCAATGATAACGGCCTTATCACCGTCATTCAGTACAAGCTGAAAATCTTCGAGAATCACTCGCAGATCTTTTTTATGTGTCAGTGTTAATTTTTTTTATCTGCATCATACAGAAGCCCCCTTTGCTCCGGCAGCCTCTTTTCTGCTTTTTTACGCAAAACGAGCCTGTCCTGCGTACGCAAAACAGACCCGCAAAAAAATATCCCTGTTCTATTCTCATAAAAAAGGGAAATGATTCAGCGATTCTCGTCTTTAAGCGTACACGAAAAACAGGCCTGTTTTCCAGGCTGTCCGTTCTTTGTGTTTTTCTTAAAGTCGATTATCGCAGAAACATTCCCTCACCTTTACACCAATGGTGCTCTTTCTTTTTATTTTCTGTTCCCTATTATAGGACAACTTACAGATAAATGCAATCCGTTTTTTTACAAATTGAGAAGTTCCTCTGCCAGCGCCTGTGCATGCTCCAGATACCAGCCGTCTTCGTCCTCTTCTGCTTCCACAAACTCGATATACTCATTCAGCGTGGCCAGCTTCACATCCAGATTGAACTGTTCGCGTGAAATCTTTGTCTTTAACGCTTCATACATCCGATCCAGAAACAGCTCTTTCTGTGCATTGTTCATGTAGAACGGGAAAGCACTCCGTGTCTCGGTCGCATGTGCCAGGAATCTTGCAATGTCCAGAGAATACGGCATCATTCCACCAAATCCCCAGTCAATCATGACAACATTTTTCGCCGTCATAGATCACATTCCACTGCAGGAAATCACCGTTTGACATCGTACATGGACAAGTCAGCTGGCGGTCCAGGAACATCTGATACGCTTTCCGCAGAATTGGATCATCCGCTACGGACGATGCTCGGCGCAGAACGCGTTTCCAGTATTCGACAAATCTCTGCTCCACTTCATTTTCCGGCGCTTTGTCCATCGATGGTGTCCAGAAATACGACTGAATTTTACTTAAGGTTTCTGCCGCTTTTTCTGTTGTCTCGTCCGTCATATCCCGCATGTCGTTTCCTTCTACATACTTCATGCAGATCCAGTCCGCATCCTCTGCCTGCCGCATGCCGACATACTGCGGTACGTGAAACTCTCCTTTTGACAGATACTGCGCATAAATCTGCGCTTCTTTGCTGCCGGTTTTCTTCAGTGTATATTTTCCTGCATCTGTCTCGATCACATACACATCGTACTCCCGCACTTCATCTTCCGCCTCGCCCCACTGCTCGCAGATGCGGGAAACTGCTTTTACCGGTTCTCCGATGATTTCAAATGCCATTGTTTTGATTTCATCTGAATCTACTGATTTCTGAAAATTTCCTAACTCCATCTCTTTTGTCAACTCCTTCTCTTTTTCACATTATTCTACTACTATATCACATCTGTGACACTTTTGTCATTCTATCTTTCTGGCTTTTAAAAGCTTTGGAAAGTTTTTTCACAAAAAAGCAGGCGCACCAGACATTGCCGTCTGATGCGCCCGTATCTGTCAATTTTATGATCCAATCGAGTATTCCATCGATGCCACGCTTAAGATAACGGTTGCGCTTTCATCCCCTTCCGTAAAAGCCGTCAGCTGCAGAACCGTATCCTGCTCCCCCTGCCACTGATAAATCTGATTTCCGAGTCCAGTTGCAATTCCTCCGCCGTATAAAGAATTCAGTTCGTCTACTTCTTTCTGAATCCATGTATTGGCATCCTGTTCGATGTCAAAAGTAAAGGAAACCTGACTCAGCTGACCGTCCGAAAATTCCAGATCCATGTTAGATTCTGCATTTTCCAGGGAAAATTTTTCTTTGCTCTCGTATGTCTTTGTGCTGCTCTCATCACCCTGTCCCAGATCTTTTTCATCAAACTTTCAGGAGCTCTGTTTGAAAAGCTGTTCCGAATCCGTTCCCCATTCAAAATCCGCATACTGGAAAACCTGCTCCTCTGTACAGAGTTCCTTTAAATCCAGATCTCTGCTCTGTGATCCTCCTGCAGATGCGCAGCCCGCCAGCAAAAACAAAGGTAATAAAAAGATTGTCTGTCTTATCTTCATAAACTTCCCCCCTTCTGTTTCCTGATTTTTTAATTAATACTGAATATTCTATCGTTTCTTTATTTTTTCTGTAAATTTATGGTATCATACTTTATTCTGCTGCGCAATACTTTTATCATGTTTCTATTTGCATCAAAGGAATGGCCGCCTCATGATATGCATAGAAAAAGACCGGTAACCCGATCTTTTTCCATACACCTTTTATCCAATTACACTCGTGCCAAATGGCATAAACGAAAGCCTTGCCATCTTGAAAAACTGCCGTCCAAACGGAATTCCAACAATCGTAATACACCAGATGCATCCTGCAAAAATCCATGCAAGTCCGCCGAACATGCCTCCAAATATAAACCACAGAATATTTCCCAAAGTTCTCATATCCGCATCTCCCCTGACGCCATTCCAGACACCACCAGCTATCCATTATTTTGTGAACAGTTTGCCGCATCGATCGCCAGCACCAGTAATAATGCCGGAATTTCATTGCTCGGATTATCATATTCGATGACATACATGTCACCCCAGCTCAGAAGTTTTTTATGTACGTGGACGACTGCACTGCAGGCTTCATATACATCGTAATCCCATCCCATGAAGTCACCTTCTGCACGCCATCCCATGAAATCTACATCGTATTTGGGGCGGAACAGTGCAAAACGTTTTTCGATATGTCCCATTAACTGCCCGTTCCATTCAATTTCAAAAGTCGGAAGAAAGCAAAATAATTTCTGTTTGATAAACCCAATTTCATTATGCGCCGCATCGTACACATGCAGACGGTGTCCCAGCGAGATAAATTCATTTTTCACAAAATACTTTTGGTTCCCCTGCTCGTCATAGATATCATACGTGTCTGACCAGGAAAATACACGTTGTTTGATTAGTAACTGCATATCTGCTCCCCTTTTCATTTTTCTATCAGACAATCGACTTTTTTATGGAAAATTTTTCCTTTTCCCCTTAATTTTCGATTCACGATTTTGACGCCATTTTTTTCGGTCTGAAACGGTCTAAAGCAAAACCTCCATATATCGCAGCACCTTGGGCTTCACACGAAGCTGATCTGCGTACTGCATCAGTCTGTGAATGTTCTTATCCTTGGATGCTGCATAGCGTTTCATAGCTTCTCCGACAATCTGTATATCACTGCCGCTGCCGCGCAGGATGTCACACAGCGTCCGTTCCAAATTGTAAACACGAATTGGATTGCCGGATGGGGATTTCATTTCAATTCTGCCAAGTTCATAGTTCTCCGGCACAACGCGCTTGACAATTAGATTTTCCCGTTTCAAGGATGAAGCATTGTAGCCTTTGGGAAAGGTCATCGTATATTTTGCCGGGGTACGATCCGAATAGCCCCGCAGATACAAAGCAGTATCGTGCGAATAAATTCCGCGCCCATACTTTCGCTGTAAAAGGTAGAAATCATCCTCCCATACGTCGCTCCACACATACAGGCCACGCCCGAAGCGGTATATCTCGCCGCTCTTGACAAACTTCTGTAAAACGCTGCGGTGCAGTCCGGCTTCTGTTACTTGCGCTGCGGTAATCGTACCGTCCTCTGACGCTTCTCGCAGTTCTTCGATTTTCTCCTTAACATTCATGTTTCTCACCCCTCTTTGACAATCACACATTATATTATATTGAAATAATGTGTGATTGTCAACTGTAAAGCGACGAACACACATTAAATTACGTAAAAATAATGTGTGATTGTCAGATACCAGGGAATTTCTAACATGTACTTAAGTAAAAAACAAAGAACGGCATAGCCGTTAAGCTATATCGTTCCTTGTTTCCATATTTTTTAAATTACCACCGCATTACTGGCGTTTTTTCTGCGGACGGTTTCTTCCAGCACACCGAAAAATCCTGCCACCAGCGCCATTAAAATGCCGGTCAAGGTCGCATCTCCTGTTTCTAGGCTTCCGGCTTTGGTGATAGTCGTACATTTTTCATTGTCATTCACAATGTTTCCAGTTCTTACGATTAGGACCGTAGTTCTTATGAAGCGGTTATGGCATAATCAATATATAGAAGCAAATGCAATTGATAAGTTACGGAATATATTGGGCTACAATGCGAAAGGTATCATGACGCATTATTCGGATGATAATGTGTTTTAAAGCCTGTATAAATCGGCACATGCATAGAACATAATGAAACAGCCTCACCCCTGAAAGTCCCGGTAGTGAGGCTGTATTCTTTTCCTTAATCTTTTTCTGTTAATTTCACCCGTTCTCCATTTGTCAGTTCTGATGTGCTTACGACCATCGGTTCGTCTACTTCTGATAAAAGTACCACGAAATCTGAATTTCTATTTGGAAAACATGTCACAGCTTTTTCTTCCAGAATATTTTCATACCCCCAGGCTCCCTTCTGACGCTTAATATAATAGACACACGTTTTTCCAAAGTCTCCTTCATGAATCGCCTGCCGTGTGATCACTTTTGGAAAACATCTTCAGAAGTGATTTCGATTTTTCCCTCAACGTTTTCACCAATCGAATGTTTTTCATACAGATCTACCGTAAGCTCATACAAATCATCCTTTCGAATGACAGAACACACTTTTCCAACCAGAAGATCTCTGCCCTCCTGCAGCAAAGATTCCGGAACGTTATCATACACGCTGATATAGCCAATTGCCTGATCAGCTGCGCTTACTTCCAAATCAACTGGAAATTCATACTCAATGCTGCCTTCCTGTGCCTCCTCTGTCCAGACGGAAGGAAGCGTTTTGTTCTCTTCTTTGACCGACCAAAACGTTGCGGCAGTTAAAAACAGAAACCACAGAGCGATTAACCCTATACTTATTTTTTTGAACTTCATCGTACTTTCTTCCCCTCTACGCTTTCACACCGGACATACTGATTCCCTGTATCAAATAGTCCTGTCCCATTAAGAATATCAATAAAACTGGTACTGCGTAAAAAACGGACGCTGCATAAAAGATATCCGGCTGTTCCTCTAAAATCTGGCAAAGATACACGGATAACGGCTGCTGATATGGCTCTCTCAAAAAAAATGACCGCCTGGTCTACAATATTCCAATTGTCAATAAAAATCAGGATTAATGCAGCAGCAATGGCTGAACTCAAATTAGGCTTTACAATGGAACGATAAATTCTGTATTCGCTGGCTCCGTCCAGTCTGGCTGCTTCTAACGTTTCCTGCGGAAAATCCTGTATCTGCTGACGAATCAGAAATACCCCCAATGGCTGAAACATTGCCGGAAGAATAATTGCCAAGGACGAATTTTGAATGCCCAGCCAATTCGCCACTAAATAATTTGGCACTAAAGTCAGCTGCAGCGGCATAAGCATGACAATCATGTAAAGATAGAACAAAATCTCCTTGTATTTCCACCTGCATTGCCAAAAGCCGTATGCGGCAAGCGGTGCAAGCAAAAGCTGTCCAATCAAAACCGGAATAGTAATAATCAGGGAATTCCACATCATCCGCAAATACAAAGGTCTCTTAAAGAGCAATATAAGATACTCTTCTGGAACTTGTACCGACTTTCCAGCCACAAACAACAACGGAATGACTGCCAAAATGACAGCTCCCATGCAGATCAGCTTTTCGAAAAAATTCGAATATCTCTTTTTCATAAAATCACCCACAAAAGATCTTTACAAATAATCCAGATTCTTCCTCTGGACCCGATAAATGATGCCCAGAAAGATTCCCAGTATGAGAAACATACACCATGCTGCAGCAGACAGTTTCTGCATATTAAGTGACAAAAACTGGTTATTCATATAGTGCTGCAGCATATAAACATACGGTGATGGATAGGCCCCATACAGCATATAGATCTCTTTAAAAACCTTAAAAGAATTCACGATCGACATCAACAGCACAACTAACGTCGTTGGTTTTAATAAGATCCATGTAATATATTGGAATTCCTGCCGCCCTGTAGCTCCATCCAGCTGGCACTGCTCATGATAGATCTGCGGAATCCAGTTTATCCCGGACCAGAAAAGGACAATCGAAAAACTGATATTTTTCCACAGATACATCAGGATAATAATCAAAATGGCCCATCTGGAATTCTCAATATCGAACATGTTTTTTCCAAAAAGCTGTAAAAACCCATCCAGAAAACCATTTCTCTCAAACAAATATTTCCAGAAAGCAATCACCGTTCCAGATGGAACGATTAATGGGATCAGGAGCAGGATAAGAAGAATTCGACCTCTCCTCTGCTTTTTCAAAACCAGTACCAGAAGCAAAGCAATCGCCATTCCCAGCGGTATTGCAATCCCGCAAAAAATTCCGGTATTACGGAGTGCTGAAAGGAATAACTCATTTTCGAATAACAGTTTAAAGTTTTTAAGACCCACCCATTCCTTGTTCATCATGTTGTCAATCACTGCAAAATACAAGGACAGAAGAAACGGCACGATATAAAAAGCCATGATCCCGATAAAACTTGGAAGGATAAAACACATATAAATAAAATTTCGTTTTTTCATTTCATATACCTGATTCCATGGATTAAGGACAGCTTCTACTCATTAACATAAAGCTCTGCTCTTTGCTGAAAAAGCTTCGCACATTCCTCTGGGGTGATTTTCTGCTCCATACATTCGTTTCGAATTTCAGTCAAAATACTGTCTAACTGTAAATCCCGAAAAGCTTTTGCAGAAACTTTTTCATTGTATGCTTCCCATTTTTCTGCTGTGTCGTCATCATTTTCCAATTGATACGCAACAAGCTGCCGTGTGTTTTCTTTGTTCAGCATACTGCCATAGGTAAAGAAATTTCTGTAGTAAGAATCACTGTTTGCATCTTCGAACTCAAATTGTTTCTGACCAATGCAGAATTTGATAAATTCCCATGCAAGCGCTTTATCTTTGCAGCCTGAACTCATGGAAAAGTCCTCACCAATTCTCCAGAAAGGAATTTTTCCATCCGTTGATTTCAACAGGATCGGTTTTGTTGCCGTATCGGTTCTTCAAACATTCCGCTACGTAGAACCTTCGAGTAAATTTGTAAATGTATTCAGCAGGACACTCTTTCCGGAAAAGCTTTTAATATCCGTAAATGCATGGGTCGCATAGGATGGTTGATTATTGATACAGTTCCTGCATTTTTCTCAGAAAATCCACATAATTTTCTGAATCAAAATTTACTTCTTCCTTCTTCAAATAAGCTCTGTCCTCTGTCATCGGCAGAAACACGTAAATATTGTTTTGTACATCAATCGTAAAATCATCATCTGCAATTGGCTTGGCCTGCTGATATAACTCATATAAATCATTGATATCCATTTCGTCCGGGACTTCATAATTCAGTTCATCCGTTATGTTTCTATTCAACCGAAGCATAAACATAATAAAAAACCTTCCGGAATTTGATACAGTTTTCCATCGACTTCTGCTGCTCGCAGGATATTATCGTAATAATCATCTCTGTTAAAATTAGGATCTGCATCAATATACTGATTTAAGTCCTCGAAATAGCCGCTGCCTTTCGTCTTAATTTCCGATGGTAAATACGTTGCATCATAAATATCCGCCCGTTGATCCGATGCAAGTTCTGTAAGCAAGGTATTTAAGCCTTCATTATACTGTTCATCCGTAACATCATTGTCAAAAACAACCTTTGTTTCAATTTTTACGCCTGGATGCTCCTTCATAAATAAATCAATCATATGCTGGGTCTGCGGCTCAATAAATAAGGTTCCATATGTAAGCGTTCCTTCCAAATCAGCTCCCTCTTCATAGACAGAAATATCATTTCTCACATCTTTTTCATCTTGGGACCCACTTTGTGTGCTTCCACAGGCGCCAATCGCTGCTGCACATAGCATTCCAATTACCACGCAGGATACCTTTTTACCATATTTTCCGAGTTTTTTCATAGGCACTTTTCCTTTCAATTTTTCTCACCGCTTATATTTCTATATTTTATTATATACCTCCGTTTCATTTGACAATATGCTTATTTTTACTATATTTTCAGAATTATTTTTATTAGTTTTGCACATAAAAATGCCCTGACACTTTTTCCTTTTTGAAAAATAGCATCCGGGCATATCTCCTAATATTATCAAATCACTTTATTTCACTCTCTGATAATTTTATCTTCTAAACTCTTTTCCTTCTTTCTCCTGTATCATCCCTAACATTTTTTCAAAAGACTGTTCAAATCCCTCAGTATCCGCCTTTTTTTCGCTTCTTTGTCCTTCTGACACGATGATGCGGGTATTTTTTCACTTCGTTGTTTAAATAACGCTCCATGAGAATGATGAATCGCATAAGAACCTCTTCCCAACGCTATCGCCGTCACACCATAATCCTGCGATACGACAATATCGCCTTTATGACAGACACGGATCAGTTCATAATCCACAGCATCTGCTCCATCACCAACCACGACTATTTCGCTATAATCCGATATCAAATATCAAATCATGATTGGTATCGCACAACAGTGTTACCGGAACTACAATGCTCTTTGCAATTTTCTCAACCGTCTCAATTACCGGACAGGCATCTGCATCGACCAATATTTGCATTCTTCTGTTTCTCCTACTTTATGATTACCCAATTCGATTTTCTGTTTGTTCCATTTTGTACCAACACACCATTTTGCTGTAAAGAAACAAATATTCGTGAAACAGTTCTTTTGGACACACCGATCTGTTCCGCATAATACGCCTGGGTTGCAAATGGGTTCTTTTCTATAGCCTGTAACAGTTTTTCTATCTGAACCTGTTCCTTCGTTCGTGATATTTTAACGCCATCAATGCCATTTTTTATATCATTAACGCCATTTTTTGTTTTCTTGGCGTTGATTCTGGCGTTATTTGTATCGTTTTGTCCTCGATAGATATTGATACGCAAGTCAACTTCTCCACCAATAAACTCCGGTTCCTGTAGTCCAGCAGATTTTACCTTGTCTATAATTCTCGGAATCCCGCTTCCCCAATGTTCAATCAGATTCATATACGAAAAGGCATGTGCAAGGGCTTCATTCCTGATTTTGGAATAGCCTTCTTTCATACGCTCCAACGTTTGTCCCATCGGCAATTTCCCCGGCGATGTGATTTCCAGTCGGTTGTCATACACCGCAACCTGTATTGTACCATGATCCAGATAGCTGCGATGCACCACCGCGTTGATAATCAGCTCACGAATTGCATCCGGCGGGATTTCATAAATATCCTGACGGTAAATGCCGACAAGCGTAGCTCCCAGATGAATATTTCGCAGAACAAACTGAAATGCTTCCTCTATTTGTTCCCACAAAGGACCCGTATATTCCCTTCGATCAACAAAAACCGCTTTCGTTGTTCCCTTAAACACACCGCACTGAATGGCAACATGAAGCCCTCCACAGCCCGTTAAGATAGCATAAGCGTTAGAAGGGTAGTCTTTTCCATCACGTTCAATCAAAATACCCCATGATCGAAGCTGCTGCTTTCCAACGTCTTTTACCGATGCTTTCTGCTCCTCATTATGGGCATTTTTGACTGCCTGCTCCTTCATCGCTTTACAAAGCGTATCAATTTCTTCTTCTGTAACACTCAGTCCAGTACATAACGCCTGATCAAAATAACGATTGCTTCCCTCAAGCATCAGCTCTTTGATCATATACTCGTCAGCAAGCCGGGTTGTTCCAGCAACACGGACATATACGCCTCTCTCTCGTCCAAGCGCTTTAATGTAATATGGCCGCTGTCTGCCTTCAGAAATTTCTGCCACAATAACCGTCTTGCCATCAACTGTCTGCAGCGTAATATCTGGAATAATTGCCGGTTCACAGCTATCCGAGACGGCATTGGCAATCGCATCCATCTTTTTGAATACATCTTCCTTGTCAAAGCCAACCACTTCTCGGGTTTTATCCGCAATTCCAAAAATAATTTTTCCTCCGGTTCCATTTGCAAAGGCAACCACAGACTTCATATATTTGATGCTCTTTTCCGGCAGGTTCTCTTTGAATTCTACGTTTTTGGATTCTCCTGCAAGAATTTCTTCTATGGTCATAAATACACCTCGCTATCCGTGTTTATTTTAATAAATCAATGCTTAAAGTTCTCTTTATATCTGTTACCTTAACATATAATTCTCATTCAAGCAATGCAGTACTTTTAAAAATCGTAATTCATTTTTTCAAGTCTGTCAATTCTATTATTTTCCTTTTCTCGCGCATGATCAGATTCAATCATAGGGCGAAAAGTACAGAATCTATTAGTCCCTTACCAACTCAAAACATCCTTAAGCATTTGTTTTACCGCTTCAAAAGTTAACCTGCTGGATATTTTTTTATATTGTGAACAGAAATCTTTGTTATACGGAGCCACCGTTTTTAAATAAGTGCATATGCAGCTATTTTCTTACCGAAGATGACGATCTTGATAAGGATGAATTTGAAGAAGGCTTTTACATTGACTTCTTTTAATCTATCGTCTGTTTGCCATGCCCGCCTTTGTGCGGGCTCTTTTTATCAAGAGTTCGACGGAAGTCGAACTTTCCTATTGTACAAAAAGCAGGCAGCATCAAGTATCTCTACTTCATGTGCCTGCAGCACTTTGAAACGGTCTCTTTTACGTTCTTAACAGTGCGAATAAAGATAAAGTTTGACAAAATTTCGAATTTTTCCTTTCTTTTTTGACCAAAATTCATGCGGTTTTAAACGGTCTGAAACGGTCTAAAGCGGCATTTTTGCCCTGTTTTTTCCATCAAAAATGTACAAAAAACCCTGCAAAAGCACAATGTCATTAACTTTAGCAAAGAGCAGAAATCGTAAGCATTTATAAAACTATGATTCCTGCTTTTTTGTTTG
>ENA-OQJI01000173-OQJI01000173.1-human-gut-metagenome-genome-assembly--contig:-NODE-173-length-15163-cov-0.935954_pt1 | contig 15163 bp, 18 predicted proteins | sample MGYA00242602_ERZ504768 | MGnify/ENA primary metagenome ERZ504768 (study PRJEB26092, sample SAMD00036368) | human gut metagenome | host: Homo sapiens | study: EMG produced TPA metagenomics assembly of...
AAAAGCAATAAGCAGTGGGTGGGGACTTGCTTGTATCAGGAGGAGTGCAAGCTCCTTCTGATAAACTGCGGAGCAGTTATTCGGTTATGAGCAAGTAGCAAAGCGGATTGCGAATATCCGCTTGAATTACACATTATATTTATGAAGGAGGTTCTTTATGAAAAAGAGCACAAAAAAAACTGGTATCTGTATTACTTGCATCCGCAATGGCAGCCGGCATGCTGGCAGGATGCGGTTCCGGCAACGGAAATGGAAGCACGGGCGACAGCAAAAGCAGCTCCGCAGTTTCCGGCACATCGGGAGACAACCTGAATGCAGACACTTCGGAGCATGTCGATCTGACGATGTATCTGATCGGCGACCGTACCCCGGATTTTGATGAGGTTTACGCCAAAATCAATGAGATTCTGGAAGAGAAGCTGAACTGCTCTCTGAACGTAGAATTCCTTTCCTGGGGCGAGCATGACACGAAATATTCCCTGCTGTTCTCCTCACAGGAAGATTTTGACCTGATCTTTACCGCATCGAGCTGGTGCCATTACGAGCAGACCGTTTCCCTCGGCGGATTTGCACCGCTTTCTGAGGACTTTATCAAAGCGTATGCACCGGATATCTGGGAGGTTGTTCCGGAAATGGCATGGGAGCAGGCAAAGATTGACGGACAGATCTACATGGTTCCGAACTATGCCAACGAGTTTGGTCAGGAAGTTCTGGCAGTGCGCGGTGACCTGATGGAGAAATACGGTATGGACGATATTACATCCTGGGATGACCTGATGAAGTTCTACAAAGCATGTGCAGCAGACGGTATCTATGCAAGTCAGGGCGGACCGTGGTATCCATTCTTCCAGTCCCAGGGCTACTCCACAACGGGCGGAGCACCGAAGGGCGGCGAGCTGATTCTGTATCATACCCAGGATCCGGAAGATCTTGAATTCCAGTACATTGGCGAGTGGGATGCGTTCCGTGAGTACTGCCAGGAGATGAAAGACCTGGTAGACGCCGGAGCATGGTCCAGCGACGTATTAAACAGCAGCGATGAGAGACAGACCGGACTTTTGACCGGAAGAACGGCAAGCATGAGCTGGAATCTCGGAAGCTGTCTTACCTACGGAAAACAGGCAAATGAGGAACATCCGGACTGGAATGTAACGATGGTAGATCCGAACAAAAACCTGTCGAAAAAAGTAAACTCTTACATCAACAACGGTGTTGCCATCAACGCAAACAGTAAAAACAAAGAGAGAGCCATGATGGTATTAAATGAGTTCTACACCAACCCGGACGTTTACGATCTGGCTATGCTCGGTATCGAAGGAAAGCACTGGGAAGCAGTCGGTGATGACCAGTACAAAGTTATTGATGAGAGCGGCTATGGTGTAGCAAGTAACTGCAACTGGGGATGGAACAACTGCACCATCCAGAGAGAGGAATATCTTGAGAACAGAACAGCTCTGGACGACAAGTATGAAAGCATCAAAGATGCCTTTAACAACAACATCAAAGAAGATCATGTTTACGACGGATTTAACTTTGATTCCAGCAATGTAAGTACACAGTTTGCAGCAGTAGAGGCAGCCATCGACAATTATTATAACCCGCTGATCAACGGCCTCGTTGACGATGTGGACGCTTCCATCGATGCTATGAACGCAGCTATGGACAGCGCTGGAATCCAGGATATTCTGGATGAGATGAACCGTCAGGCAGCAGAGTATGTAGCGGAGAAAGAAGTCAAATAAAACAGTCAAATAAAACAGGGAATGGACGCGCTGGTAAGTCAGAAGCTCCGGCGCGGCCGTTCCTTCTTTTATAGGAATTTTTCAAATTTAACAGAAAGTGACAGGATGCTTTTATGACACTGGAGGAAATTGCAAAAGAGATAGGGGTATCAAAAAGTACCGTTTCCCGTGCACTGTCCGGTAAGGCAGAATCGGAGAGAAGACCAGAAACCGGATTCTCGAGGTGGCAAAACGGGGAGAAGAGCGGGAGGAGATGGCGCGAACCCGAACGGTGACGCACAACATCGGTGTGGTACTGCCTTCAGACGTTTATTATGGAAGTGGTGCCTATTTCCAGAACTGTCTGCTCGGCGTCTGCGAGCCGGCATCGCTGCTCGGGTACAATGTGCTGATTACGACGAGCAACGCGCATGATATTTCAGAGCTGCAGTCGCTGGTGGAGTCGAACCGGGTGGATGGTATGCTCCTGACACGTGCGCTTGAGGATGACCGTGCGCTGCAGTATTTAAGTCAGGCAAATTTCCCGACAGCACTGACGGGAACATGCCGGTATGACAACATTATCCAGGTGGATACCGACAATGAGGGTGCGGCAGAGAAAATGACAACGCTGCTGATCGGAAAGGGATTCCGCAGATTTGCGTTTCTTGTCAAGAATATGAGCTATAACGTAGACCGCAAGCGTCACGAAGGTTTCTGCCGGGCGCTGATTAAAAATGGAATTTCCGAGAAGGATCAGCTTTTCTACAATGGTTCGATCCGTATGGAGTTTCTGGATGCGATCATCGAAAATATTATATCCAAAAAAGTGGAATGCATCATCTGTGGCGACGACGAGATCTGTACGATGGTGATGTCCCGGCTCCAGGCGGAAGGCTATCGGATTCCCAAGGACGTCGCGATTGCTTCGCTCTACAACAGCACCAATCTGGACTGCTATTCCCCTGCAGTTACAGCAGTCAGTGTGGCAGCATCCCAGATGGGAGGCGCGGCTGTGCGTCAGCTGATCCAGCGGCTTCGAGGGGAAAATTATGAGAAGAAGACGATGCTGGATTACGACATTTTATTCCGAAAATCGACAAACTAACGTAGCAGGGAGGACAGAACAATGGAATTTCAGAAGGGAATGGATCTATCTTTTATACCGGAGCTGGAAGACGCCGGAGTACAGGTGAAGGACTTTGACGGAACTATTATGGATCCGCTGGATCTCGTTCAGAAATACGGGGTAAATTCCGTACGGCTCCGTATTTGGAATGCGCCGGAGCATGTCAGGGAGTCCGGCGGATACTGTAGCTATGCGCATACACTGGCGATGGCAAAACGGATCCGAGCACATGGCATGAGCTTTATGCTGGATTTCCATTATTCTGATTTCTGGGCGGATCCCGGCCAGCAGAGAAAGCCGAAAGATTGGGAAAACTTAAGCTTTAAAGAATTAAAGGAGGCTGTTTTTTTCTTATACAAGAGATACGCTGACGGCATTAAAAGAGGAGGACGTTCTGCCGGATATTGTTCAGATCGGAAATGAGATCCGAAGCGGCCTTCTGTTTCCAGACGGGGAGCTGCCGGATTATACAAAAATGGTACAGCTTGTAAATGCCGGAATCCGCGGTGCGCGGGCTGCAGCCGGAAAAGATGAGATGCAGGTTATGATCCATCTCGACCAGGGCGGACGGTATTTCTATCTGAAAGAGTGGTTTGACTGTTCCTTTGAGGCAGGACTCGAGGATTTTGACCTGATCGGACTTTCCTATTATCCATTCTGGCACGGCACTTTCACGGATCTGAAAGAGACAATGACGAAGCTGATCCAGGATTACAAAAAGCCGATTATGGTCGTTGAGACGGCACATGCATGGAGAAAGAGTGTGCATGGATTTATTGATGAGCAGCAGGAAAAATTGCGGGATTTCCGGCGACGCCTGTCGGACAGAAGCAGGTGCTGGATCTGGTTGCCAATGTCGTTGCTTCAATGCCGGACGAAATGGGTCAGGGCCTCTATTACTGGGAACCGATCTGTGTTCCGAAGGACGGCGAGGGCGGCTGGTCGGAAAACATGGGTCTGCTGGATGAGAAGGGAACCGTCCTGGATGGTGTTCTTTCTTTCCTATTTACACGGAATGATGCCTGCCCGGAAAAACCGGCCAAGATTTACGAGCCGGAGCCAATGACCGTAGTAAAAGATGAGGTATGCACTCTGCCGGAGATGCTCCCGGTTTTGCTGTATGACGGAACGGTAGAGCAGCGGCGGGTAAGCTGGAACGAAGTGCCGGACACACGCGTGACAGGCGAATATGATGTGACAGGAAATGTGGAAGGTGTTCCGTTTGCTGCACATGCGAAGATCTGCGTGGTGGAAGAGCTGCCGGAGGCGGAGAATCTGTTGCTCGATGTCGGCTGGGAAGACGGCCTGGCACGCTGGAACGTAGAAAAATCCGAGGATGCCGTTGCAGTACAGCTGTTTCCGGAGTTTGTCGATCCGTTCCCGCTCCGCCGGTGAATGCGGTACGCGTAGAAGCACCAAAAAAACTTTACGTTTTCGATCTGCCAGACGGTAAAGGTACAGGAGGCAGGAACGTATACATTATCTGTTGCCTTTCAGGGAACCGATACAACGAATGTGGATGTGCGGCTGTTCCTCAATACGGAAGAGGGAAAAGAAGAGACTGTGATTCATCCGACAGAACATGCATGGACCGGCTACAAAGTGACATGCGAAATCAGAAAACCGCAGGAAGTCACTGCCGGAATCCGAATTTCATCGCCGCCGATGTACGGCATGATGCGGAATTTCTGTCTGCAGACAGTAAAAAGAGAGGGACAATAAGACGATGAGAGCAGAGTACAGCTATTGCAGGGATTATCTGATTAAAAATGGAAAACCGTGGTTTCCGGTGATGGGCGAAATGCATTACAGCCGGTACCGCAAGGAGTGGTGGGAGGAATCACTGCGCAAAATAAAGGCGGGCGGAGTTTCTGTCGTCTCAGCCTATGTGATCTGGATTCACCACGAGGAAGAGGAAAATGTGTTTGATTTTGAAGGATGCCGGGATATCGGAACGTTTGTAAGACTGTGCCGGAAAGTCGGACTGTCGGTATTCTTGCGTATCGGACCGTTTGTGCACGGGGAAGTGCGGAACGGCGGATTCCCAGACTGGATCATCCAGAGAGAGAAAGAGGGCATGGCGATCCGCTGTAACAACAAGGAATATCTTGACTATGTCAGACGGTTCTGGAAAAAGGTCTATGAGCAGGTCGATGGATGCATGGAAAAGGACGGCGGCCCGGTGATCGGCATTCAGATCGAGAATGAGTACGGCCACGTCGGCGGCCTGCAGGGACCGGAGGGCGAGGCGCATATCCGCACATTGACGGCAATAGCAAAGGAAATTGGCTTTGATGTGCCGCTGTACACGGCGACCGGTTGGGGCGGAGCTGCATCGGCGATCTGCTTCCGGTCATGGGCGGCTACTGTGAAGCACCATGGGATCAGAGAACGTGCGAGATCGAGCCGAACGCAAACTTTGTGTTTAGCCACACAAGGAACGATGCACTGATTGCGTGTGATCATCATGTGGAAAATGCAAACAGTTACAACGAGGAGGATTTTCCGTTTTTGACGGCAGAACTTGGAGGCGGGCTTCAGGTTACCATGCACAGAAGACCGGTGGCGAAGGGATGCGATGTCGGAGCGATGTCTACCGTAAAAATGGGAAGTGGAGCAGGGTTGCTCGGCTACTATATGTACCACGGCGGCAGCAATCCGAAGGGAAAACTGTCCACCCTGCAGGAGAGCCGCGCGACAGGATATCTGAACGACCTGCCGGAGATCAATTACGATTTCAACGCGCCGATCCGGCAGTACGGAACAATCTCGGACAGCTATCGGGAGATCAAGCTGCTGGCGCTGTTTTTGAATGATTTTGGCGAGGATATGGCTTCACTTCGGTCTGAAATTCCAACGATAAGGATTCTGCCGGGAGATATGCACACGGTTCGGACAGCGTGCCGTCACGATGCGGACCATGGATACGTCTTTTTTAACAATTACCAGAGAAGATGGAAGATGGATGATCATCCGCAGGTGAAACTGGAGGGACTCCTGGATGGAAAAGCGAGCGTGGGATTTCCGGCATTTGATCTGAAAGGGGGAATGTATGGATTTTTTCCGTACAATATGAAGCTAAACGATGCGGTTCTTCAAACGGCACTTGCCACACCTCTCTGCGTTTTACATACGAAAGAGGGAGATGCGTTCGTATTTTACGGTGATCTCGACCCGCAGATTCAGTGGGAGGGCGATGCGCGCGCAGAACTCTGCCTGATTTCCCGGCAGGAGGCGCTGAATGCATGGAAGGTGCATCTGGATCAGGATTATCTCGTTCTTTCCGAAAATTATGTCTGGGAAGAAAACGGTGAGCTTGTTGTGACAGGCAGATGGAAAAACCATGATCGCTGTGTATCCGGCAGTGGAAAAAGGCATTGTGGATTTCAAAGAGTGTGGAAAAAGAGGAAACTTTACGCTGTATGAGCGTATTTACAAAGCACAGGAGCCGGAGGCAGAGCTTGTCTGCACAGAGCAGGATAAAGAGAAAGCTGTATACGAATTGAAGCTTGCTTATCCTGGCGAAAAAAATTATCACGATGCGTTTGCTTTTCTGACCTGGTACGGAAACCGTATGGAAGTGTTTGATGGGGGAAGAGAAAATCAACGATTATTTCTATACCGGTCAGGAGGCCCTGTTAAGCCTTGGCTATTTTGAGTTTCCGGAGAAACTGAAACTCGTTGTCTATCCGCTGCATCCGGGTGATCCGATTTTTCTGGAAAAGCAGCCGGAGTTTGCGGATGGATGTGCCTGCAAAATTGAGAAGATGCACGTGGAGACGATATTTCGATGAATAGAGAAAGGAAAACGAACATGAACCAGAGTGGATTTATCTATGGAGGGGATTATAACCCGGAGCAGTGGCTTGCGATGCCGGAAATTCTGGAGCAGGATATCGAATATATGAAGGAGGCGCATATCAACGAGGTGACGCTTGGTGTCTTTTCCTGGTCTGTGCTCGAGCCGGAGGAGGGTGTATACCACCTGGAATGGCTGGAAAAGATCATGGATCAGCTGTATAAGAATGAGATTTCAGTAATTCTCTCGACACCGTCTGCAGCACGCCCGAAGTGGCTTGCAGACAAGTACCCGGAGGTACTGCGCGTAAACGCGGACCGCACGAAAAATCTGTTCGGCGGACGCCATAATCACTGTTATACTTCGCCGGTTTACCGGGAAAAGGTGGGGAAAATTGATCGCCTGCTGAGCGAGAAGTTTGGAAAGCACCCGGCGGTAAAAATGTGGCACATTTCGAATGAACTGAGTGGAGAATGCCATTGCCCGCTCTGCCAGAAGGCATTTCAGGGGTGGCTGAAGAAAAAATATCAGACGATTGATGCATTGAATATGTCGTGGAATACAACGTTCTGGAGCCATTCGTATCAGAATTTTGAGCAGATTGAGAGTCCGTCCCCAAAGGGTGAGATGGGGCTTCACGGACTGAATCTTGACTGGAAACGGTTTGTGACAGATCAGACAGCAGACTTTGTTGCCTGGGAAAAAGCAGCGATCCGCGCGGGCGGTTCCGAACTTCCGGTGACAATCAACATGATGTATGATTTCCAGGGACTGAATTATCATAAGTTCAAGGATCTGATTGATGTGGTGTCATGGGATAATTATCCGACCTGGCACAAGGAAGCAGAAGAGGTGACTGCGCTTGATGCGGCACTGCAGCACGATTTTATGCGGAGTTTGATGAAAAAACCGTTCCTTCTGATGGAGTCCTGCCCGACAAGCACGAACTGGCAGAGTGTCAGCAAGCTGAAACGGCCTGGGCTTTTAAAGGCGGCATCGCTGCAGGCAGTGGCGCATGGTTCCGACAGTGTCCAGTATTTCCAGATCCGCCAGAGCCGCGGTGCGAGCGAGAAGTTCCACGGGGCGGTCATTGACCACTACGGCGGAAAGGATACGCGCGTGTTCCGTGAGGTGACAGAGACGGGCGAGGCGCTTTTGGATCTGGCGCAGATTGCGGGAAGCACGACGAAGGCACAGGCTGCAATTTTGCATGACTGCGAAAGTCGCTGGGCCATGGAGGATGCGCAGGGACCACGGAATATGGGACTGCAATACATGAATACCGTGAAGAAGGTATATGGCGGTCTTCGGAAACTGGGTGTGAATGTGGATTTCCTCGATATGGAGGAGAATCTTTCCGACTACCGGATTGTCTTTGCACCGATGCTGTATCTGTTTCGGGCCGGAATTGAGGAAAAAATCCGGAAATTTGTGGCAGACGGCGGCACCTTTGTGATGACATACTGGTCGGGAGTTGTGGATGAAAACGACCTCTGTTTCCTCGGCGGAACCCCGCACGGACTGATGGATGTATTCGGCCTGCGGAGCACCGAGCTGGACGCATTGTATGATCAGGATGTGAATGCGGGTGTGGGAGAAGGAAAGACATATGAAATCCGAAATTTCTGCGACCTGGTAAAAACGAACGGTGCCGAAACGCTGCTGGCATACCGTGACGATTTCTATGCGGGATATCCGGCACTGACGAAAAATGTATTTGGAGAGGGCGAGGCGTATTATGTCTGCGCAGATTTTGAACAGGCATTTTACGATGACTTCTGCCGGAAATTGGCAGAAGAAAAAGGCCTGGAACGCGCGGCAGCCGAAATCCCGGAAGGGCTCGATGTTGCAACAAGGGAGGATGAGAAATACAAGTATCTGTTTGTACAGAACTACGGAGCTGAACCGGCTGCATTTCCGATGGATACGGAAACATACCAGCCGATGACGGGAGAGTATGATGGAGTGGTCAGAAGATTTGAGACGGTTGTGTTTCGAAAAGAAAAATAGAAGTTAGGGAATAGAAACAGACGGCAGGCTGTGTGTGAGTACACAGCCTGCCGTCTTTTGAATGGACGGTTATTTCAGTTCCTGTTCCGCCTTTTTCCAGACCTCTTCGTCCAGATCGGTCAGTGCCAGTGCATCGGCGAGTTCACGCACTCGTTTTACGGTGAGATAAAAATAATTCACGCCGCAGGTCAATGTCCGTTTTAAGGAACGGGCAAGGACACTGCCATGCGTTTCCAGCCCGGCGCGGTCGAATTCGGCGAGGTAGCCTTCGAGATCGTAGGGAATCTGAAAACATTCGATCTGCCATGTGCTGTTTTCCAGCGTCAGAATCGCGAAATGGGCATGGCCGCCGACTCCATCAAGCGCAAGCCCAAGGGAACCGGGATTCAGGTATGTTTTTTCGGCATATTCTCTTTGCTCCTGCTTGTGGCTGTGCCCGCCGAGCAGGATTGCGGCATCGAGATTTTTCAGATGGGACAGCAAAAGCTCCGGATGCAGACCGAAATTCCCACGGAGTTCTCCGGGCGCGCCGTGACAGAGACGAAGTGCCGGGAAGAGAGATTCGCGGCAGGTATCCGGTGTGATTTCTTCCTGCGGAACAAAAACAGGAATCAGCCGGCCTGATTCATTTATTTTTCCGACCAGAACACCGTCTGTCGGCAGATGTTCGAAAAATTCCAGATCCTGTCCGGTAAGATTCCGAAACGTATAATCCAAAAGTCCGCTTGTCGAGGAACCTGCCTTCCAGTTCTGCGGATGCCGGATATTTTCCAGCAGATATTCTTCCCTGTTTCCCCGCACCAGATAGCAGGGAAACTCCTCCTGCATTTCGCGAAGCACTCTCATCATCCGTTGCGGAAAAGGCCCGTCTGTTACAAAATCTCCCAGCCCGATGATACCGTCGATCTCCTGACTGCGAAGAAATGCCAGCACCTTTGCGAGCGCATAATAATTCCCGTGAAGATCACTGATTACTGCTAATTTCATGTGTCGTCCTTTCTGTGATATTGAGTCAAAAGGTGTTTTGTCCCAACATCTCTCTATATCAAAATTATAAAATGCGAGATACTGTTTCGATTTTATCAGATGGAGAGAAAGAACGCAATTTAAAAACCTGCTGACAGAAAAAGCATGTTATGATAAGATCAAAGGCAGAGAGTTTCGAATATCTTTACTGTCGGAGGGAATGTATGATTAATCGGGAAGACATGCTGGAGCTGACGAGGAGGATGACGCCGGCGCGGACTTCGTTTGTGCGGATGGCGGGTTGCTATACGGATTCGGATGGGGGAGTATGACGGGCAGTTTTCAACATTCATTTTTCTGAAACTGTCCGGTTCGGAAAAGGCCAGGAATCTGGCGATTGCCAAGAAAATTCCATTTGCGGAATCGAATGAGAAGCTGCGGGAATACCGTTTTCCGGAAACATCCCAGGGGCCGGGCAGTATCTGGCAGATGCTGATGGCGCTGCGGGAATGCGGACTGAAGAACGATGCGCTGTTGGAAACGTTCTATGATATCCTGATCGAAGGATTGCAGATTCACGGGGCTTATGCCATTTACATGTTTTATGACCGGTATGATATTCCGGCAAAGGCTTCCGATAAAGAGCGCCTGGGGGAATCCGAGGAGATGTTCCCCTATCTGATCTGCGCTGTCTGCCCTCTGGTTGGAGAATACGAGCCGGGAAATCCTATCTGTGGATTCCTGTTTCCTGCCTTTGTGGACCGGAGCGGAGATCTGGAACGGGTTGATATTTATGCAGAGCGTGCAGCGTGGGGCGATCGGATGGCCAGCATTCTTGGCGCGAAGGGCAGAAAATTCAGATGCGGTCTGTAAAAGAAAAAAATCAAAATTGACGGATCAAACCAGGTGCTGATGTGCCTGGCAGTAAAAAAACTTCCCGGCGAACCTGCATGTATCGTTCGCCAAGGGAAGTTTTTTAGATACGGGAGCAGCAGAAGTGCATATTTACTGTGCCATCCCCGCTCCATTCTGTGTAGTTGCTCCGTTTTCCTGCGGATTCTGCGTCTTATTGTCGCCGCCGCTTACCACATCGTCCACCGCGCGGCCGACATCCTCAACGCCCTCACCGACACCACGGGTCACATCTTCAGCGGCGTCGCCGACATCATCCCCAAGGGTATTTCTATCCCCGGTATTTGTGCCGTTGGCATTCCCATCGGTGCCCTCCGTCACATCATTTACATTGTCGTTTGACGGCATCTCTGTCGTATTGACGTCGTTTCTGTTATCCGTCTGTCCCATGTCGCTCTCCGTGTTGGTATTGCCATTTCCGGTGTCATTTCGTGGTGTTGTTTCCACAGGCCGTCATCCCGGCCAGTAATACCGCCAATGCCAGCGTCATACACACTCTTCTGATTTTTCTCATCTTCAAAATCTCCTTTCCCTAACAGTGTCTGGACAGTTGCTAGTATTTGAAAAATGCCGGAAAATATACGGAAAAAAGAGGCTTTTGGAAATCTTGACAAAGGAAGAAAAAAACACTAAAACAAAAAGTACGAAAACGGACTAAAAACGAAAACAGGATATATCGAAATGGAAGTCAATCCGGCAAACCGGCGGGAAAAAATCATCAGTCTGACTGAAACGGGAAAACAGTATGCGAGAGAGCTGGTTCTTCCGCTGTTTCAGTCCGAGGAGGAAGCGGCGGCGCAGTTTACGGAGCAGGAGATGACAGAAGCAATCCGGATGCAGGAAAAATTTGCCGACGCACTGGCAAAGAGTATGGAGGAAAAGGTATCCATAGTTCACAATCTGTCCGCTTCGTGATATGATAACAGCAGAATTCGAAAAGGAGAGAAAGAGAATGAAAGAAGAACTGAAGAAATCCCTTCGCACCTACGGCGCCCTGCTGCTGCTCGGTGTGACCGGCGTTCCGCTCGGTGCGGCAGTCGGTCTGATTGAGGCGCTGTTCTGCCGTCTGCTTTTGAAAGTCACGGCTATTCGCGTGGCACATCTTTTCTGGTGTCTGCCGTTTCTCGCTATGGCAGTCTTGTGATCGTGGCAGTCAATCAGAAATTCGGTGGCAGGGGAAAAGGAGGCATGAGTCTGATTTTTGATGTAGCGTATGAGGAGGAGACAGAGCTTCCGCTTTGCATGATTCCGCTGGCAATGCTCTCAACGGCGTTGACGCATCTGTTCGGTGGAAGTGCCGGCAGGGAGGGTGTTGCCGTTCAGATCGGTGCTGTGTTTTCCTATTTTGCCGGTAAAAAATTACCGTTTAAAAACGCGCCCGGTATCTTTCTGGTAACCGGTATGGCTGCCGGCTTTGCGGGCATGTTCGGAACGCCGATTGCAGCTGTGATCTTTGCAGTAGAAGTGCTCGCTGCAGGTGAAATGCGGTACGAGGCACTGCTTCCGGCGTTTACCGCATCTTTCTCTGCGAGCGCTGTAGCTTCCCTGCTTGGAATCCGCAAAGAAAATCTGGCTGTCCACATCAGCGAAAGCCTGACACCGTTCCTGCTGGTGCGTCTGATTACACTTGGTATTATTTTTGGAATCACAGGCGGCCTCTTCGCCTGGTGCTTAAAGCACACGAAAAAAATATCTCGGCGAAAAAAATCAAAAAATCCGCTGGTGCGTGTTTTCTCCATCGGTGTTATCCTTAGCATTCTGTTCCTGCTTCTGTACCGCGGACGGTATTGCGGCTTTGGAACGAATCTGGTGGAAGCGGTATTTCATGGGGAAAAGGTATATGCATATGACTGGGCGCTGAAATTTATCCTGACAATTCTGACGCTGTCCGCCGGGTTTCAGGGCGGCGAGGTAACACCGCTGTTTACCATCGGAGCAACCCTGGGAGCAGTCCTTGGCAATCTGTTCGGTATTCCGGTGGAGCTTTCCGCGGCGCTTGGCTATGCGGCGGTTTTCGGCGGCGGAACCAATACCTTACTGGCGGCTATTTTCATCGGCGGCGAGATTTTTGGGCTACGATTATCTGCCATATTTCTTTATTGTCTGCACCGCGGCCTACGTATTCAACCGCAACAGCTCGATCTATTCCCGCCAGAAACTGACGAAATACAGCTGCTGATAACAGAAACGTCACAAAGTTATCACACACCGTTACGTGTTACAGTTCACTGGTGCCCAGCGAACTGTAACATTCGCAACCCTCATTTAAAGTTTTGCTTCGTAAAAGGAGGGTTGCTCACACCTGAAACATGTTCTTACGCAGCGAAACAGCAAGTGTTTCACTGCTGAGTGAACAGTAACGGTTACGTTACGATACGGGTTGACGCGTTTCCGGGAATGAGGTTATACTAGAGGTATCATATACGAAAAAGGAGTAACGAATTATGAAAGGTATCGTACTTGCCGGAGGTTCCGGCACACGTCTTTATCCGTTAACTATGGTAACATCGAAACAGCTTCTCCCGATCTATGACAAGCCGATGATCTATTATCCGCTGTCTGTTCTTATGAATGCAGGCATCCGCGACATCCTGATCATCTCCACACCGCAGGACACACCTCGTTTTGAGGCACTGCTCGGAGACGGCCATCAGTTCGGTGTACAGCTTACCTACAAAGTGCAGCCAAGCCCGGACGGACTGGCACAGGCTTTCATCATCGGTGAAGAGTTCATCGGGGATGATTCCGTTGCCATGGTGCTCGGCGACAACATCTTCTTCGGACACGGTCTGAACAAACGCCTGAAAGCAGCAGTAGAAAACGCTGAGACCGGAAAAGGCGCAACCGTATTCGGCTATTATGTAGATGATCCGGAGCGTTTCGGAATCGTAGAATTTGACTCCGAGGGAAAAGCCATCTCCATCGAAGAGAAACCGGAGAAACCGAAATCAAACTATTGTGTTACAGGTCTGTACTTCTATGACAACAAAGTCGTAGAGTATGCAAAGAACCTGAAACCGTCACCGCGCGGAGAGCTTGAGATCACCGACCTGAACCGGATCTATCTGGAAGACGGCAGCCTGAACGTTGAGCTTCTCGGACAGGGCTTCACCTGGCTGGATACCGGTACACATGAGAGCCTGGTAGAGGCAACCAACTTCGTAAAAACCATCGAGACCCATCAGCACCGCAAGATTGCGTGCCTCGAGGAGATCGGTTACCTGAACGGCTGGATCGGCAAAGACCAGCTTCTGACCGACATCGAGCCGCTGAAGAAAAATCAGTACGGTCAGTATCTGATGGATGTGATGAACGGAAAATATATCGACAAATAAAAGCGAACAGCGTTGAAGAAAACTGCCCCGGAAGAAAAATCCGGGGCAGTTTTTGAAAAAAGTGCTTGACCATGACATAACGTCATCCTTTATACTCATGGTACAAACAGAAAATCAGACTGAAAAACAAGAGACAGACAAAACATAACGATAACAAAATCAGAAAAAAGGAGAACCATTATGAGAGTATTTGTAACAGGTGTAAAAGGCCAGCTCGGCCATGACGTCATGAATGAACTTGCAAAACGCGGTCATGAAGGAATCGGCGTTGATATTGAAGAAATGGATATCACCGATGCAGAAAGCGTAAGAAAAGTCATTACCGAAGCAAACCCGGATGTCGTAATCCACTGTGCAGCATGGACCGCGGTAGACCTTGCTGAGGATGATGACAAAAAAAGAAAAAAGTACATCAGGTCAATGCAGTCGGAACCGAGAACATCGCAAAAGTCTGCCATGACCTTGACTGCAAAATGATCTACATCTCCACCGACTACGTATTCGACGGCCAGGGCACCCGCCCGTGGGAGCCGGATGATGAGCGTCATCCGCTGAACGTATACGGCCAGACGAAATGCGAGGGAGAGCTCGCGGTAGAGAAATGGGTGAAAAAATTCTACATCGTCCGCATCGCATGGGTATTCGGCGTGAACGGAAAGAACTTCATCAAGACCATGCTGAACCTTGGAAAGACACACGATCATCTGACTGTTGTAGATGATCAGGTAGGAAGCCCGACCTACACCTACGACCTGTCCCGCCTGCTTGTCGACATGGCAGAGAAAGAGAACTACGGCCGCTACCATGCAACAAACGAGGGACTCTGCTCCTGGTATGAGTTCGCCTGCGAGATTTTCAAACAGGCCGCTGAGATCGATCCGGCTTACGGAAAAGTAAGTGTATCACCGGTAAGCTCTGACCAGTACCCGGCAAAAGCAAAACGTCCGTCCAACAGCCGCATGAGCAAAGAGAAACTGACCGAGAACGGATTCGAGAAACTGCCGACCTGGCAGGATGCGCTGCACAGATATCTGCGCGAGATCGAATTCTGATAGCAAACCCCGAAAATAACGCAAAAATGCAGTTCTGAATTTTTTTATCCTCTTCCGGCAAGAAGACACGTTCTGCGGTGGGAGATGAATTTATAGCAAGACCAGAAAATAACGCAAAAAATTCAGCACTGCAGAACGTGAATTACTGCGTCACGGATTTTCGTCGTACCCCGGTACGCCTTCAAATCCGTTCCTTGTAATTCGCGCCCTGCAGCACTGCCTTTTTTGCGTTATTTTCT
>ENA-OQJI01000174-OQJI01000174.1-human-gut-metagenome-genome-assembly--contig:-NODE-174-length-15161-cov-0.979779_pt1 | contig 15161 bp, 13 predicted proteins | sample MGYA00242602_ERZ504768 | MGnify/ENA primary metagenome ERZ504768 (study PRJEB26092, sample SAMD00036368) | human gut metagenome | host: Homo sapiens | study: EMG produced TPA metagenomics assembly of...
AATGCGGTTTTGTTCTTTCAAATTTAGCTTTAGCCATTTTAAAATGTCCTCCTTAAAATTGCGCCCAGTGGGCTTTTTTGAGACTAAATTGGTGGCAGGAACCCACCTGAATCGTAAACCTGCTAAGTCTGATTATATTGCATTTCCGTCTTATTTGCAAGGGAAATCTCAGAAAAATAATACTTTTAGGCTGTGCAGCCTTTGACAGCTGCACACCCGATTATTTTTCTTACATTATTTTGCTTTTTGCAGACAGAACTTTTTCCTGTACGTTTTTCGGAACCTGCTCGTATTTATCAAAGAACATGGAGTAGTTACCACGTCCCTGAGTTTTAGAACGAAGGTCTGTTGCGTAACCGAACATTTCAGCCAGCGGTACGAATCCACGGATCATCTTTCCGCCGCCGATGTCATCCATACCCTCGATACGACCACGACGGGAGTTGATATCACCGATAACATCACCCATGTAATCTTCCGGAGTGGAAACTTCGACTTTCATGATAGGCTCAAGAAGAACCGGAGCACCCTTCTGCATAGCTTCCTTGAATGCCAGAGAACCAGCAATGTGGAATGCCATCTCAGAAGAATCGACCTCATGATAAGATCCGTCGTATACATTTGCATGAACACCGACTACCGGGAAGCCTCCCAGGATACCGGCTTTCATAGCCTCTTCGATACCTTCGCCTACAGCCGGGATATACTCTTTCGGAATAGCTCCACCGACAACGGTAGACTCGAATTTGTAAATCTCTTCGCCGTTTGCATCCATAGGCTCGAATTTAACTTTACAGTGACCATACTGTCCACGTCCACCAGACTGTTTTGCATATTTGCTGTCGATGTCTGCCGGTTTGGTAATGGTCTCTTTGTATGCACCTGCGGAGCACCTACGTTAGCCTCTACTTTGAACTCACGAAGCAGACGGTCAACGATGATTTCCAGATGCAGCTCACCCATACCAGCGATGATGGTCTGACCAGTTTCCTGATTGGTGTGTGCACGGAAGGTCGGATCCTCCTCAGCCAGTTTTGCAAGGGACTCGCCCAGTTTGCCCTGGCCTGCTTTTGTCTTAGGCTCGATAGCCAGCTCGATAACCGGCTCCGGGAACTCCATAGACTCAAGGATTACCGGATGCTGCTCGTCGCAGATGGTATCACCTGTTGTGGTGAACTTGAATCCGATTGCAGCTGCAATGTCACCGGAGTAAACTTTATCCAGCTCCATACGTTTGTTTGCATGCATCTGAAGGATACGTCCAACACGCTCTTTTTTATCTTTTGTTGCATTCAGTACGTAAGAACCGGAGTTCATGGTTCCTGAATACACACGGAAGTATGCCAGCTTACCAACGAATGGGTCTGTCATAATCTTGAATGCCAGTGCGGAGAACGGCTCGTCATCGGAAGAATGTCTTACGATCGGGTTTCCGTCCAGATCGGTACCCTCGATTGGCGGGATATCGGTCGGAGCCGGCATGTACTCAAGAATAGCGTCCAGGAGTTTCTGAACACCTTTGTTTCTGTATGCAGAACCGCAGCATACCGGTACAGCTGTACACTCGCAGGTAGCTTTACGCAGAACTGCTTTCATCTCGTCTACAGACGGGATATCATCATCCAGATAACGCATCATCAGCTCATCATCCAGCTCGCAGATTTTCTCTACCAGCTCGGTGTGATACAGCTCAGCGTCGTCTTTCATATCTTCCGGGATATCAACGATGGAGATATCATCGCCCTTATCGTCGTTGTAGATGTAAGCTTTCATCTCGAACAGATCGATAATTCCCTTGAATTCATCTTCCTTACCAATTGGAAGCTGAAGGCAGATAGCATTTTTACCAAGTCTGGTCTTGATCTGATCTACAGCGTTGTAGAAGTCAGCACCAAGGATGTCCATCTTGTTGATGAATGCCATACGCGGTACGTTGTAGGTATCAGCCTGACGCCATACGTTCTCAGACTGAGGCTCTACACCACCTTTTGCACAGAACACGCCGACAGCGCCGTCCAGTACACGAAGAGAACGCTCTACCTCTACGGTAAAGTCAACGTGGCCTGGGGTATCAATGATGTTGATACGGTGCTCAAGAGCGCCCGGTTTCGGCTTGCAGTTCTCTTCCAGAGTCCAGTGGCAGGTTGTAGCAGCTGAAGTAATTGTGATACCACGCTCCTGCTCCTGTTCCATCCAGTCCATGGTAGCAGTTCCTTCGTGAGTATCACCAATCTTGTAGTTAACACCGGTATAGTACAGGATACGCTCGGTCAGGGTTGTTTTACCTGCATCGATGTGAGCCATAATACCAATGTTTCTGGTTCTCTCTAATGGATATTCTCTTCCAGCCAACGGATTTTCCTCCTCTTAGAATCTGTAGTGAGCAAATGCCTTGTTAGCCTCTGCCATCTTATGAACTTCTTCTTTCTTCTTCACAGAAGCACCTGTGTTGTTAGATGCATCCAGAATCTCGTTTGCCAGTCTGTCTTCCATGGTACGCTCGCCTCTCTTACGAGAATAAGCGGTCAGCCAACGAAGGCCAAGAGCCTGACGTCTGTCCGGTCTTACCTCGATCGGTACCTGATAAGTAGCACCACCGATACGTCTTGCTTTTACTTCAAGAACCGGCATGATATTGTTCATTGCTTCTTCAAATACTTCGATTGCTGGTTTTCCAGCTTTTTCTTCTACTTTAGCAAATGCGCCGTATACGATTTTCTGGGCAACGCCTCTCTTACCATCCAGCATGATGTTGTTGATCAGCTTGGTTACCACTTTGTTATTGTATAACGGATCTGCTAAAACATCTCTTTTCTGAGTATGTCCTTTACGTGGCACGTTACTTCCCTCCTTAACCATCATTCGATTAAATCATCGGTACTCACACTTATTTGCAGTATGTCCGCGCGTGTAAATTCTCTATAAATCCGCAGCCGTGGGGATTTATGGAATAACGCACAACATTTCGCTTTTTTTGTGATACTAGATATATCTCGAACTCGTTTTACTTAATTATTTCTTTTTCGGTCTCTTAGCACCGTATTTAGAACGGGCCTGTTTTCTGTTAGCAACACCTGCAGTATCAAGTGTACCACGGATGATGTGGTATCTGGTACCTGGCAGGTCCTTAACTCTTCCTCCACGGATCAGAACAACGCTGTGCTCCTGAAGGTTGTGACCTTCTCCTGGGATGTAACTTGTTACTTCGATTCCGTTGGAAAGACGAACTCTGGCGATTTTACGAAGAGCTGAGTTAGGTTTTTTCGGTGTAGCAGTTTTAACAGCTGTGCACACACCTCTCTTCTGAGGAGAAGACATATCTGTGGATTTCTTTCTCAGAGAATTGTAGCTTTTCTGCAGTGCCGGCGCGGTAGATTTCTTTACGGAAGTCTCACGGCCTTTTCTTACTAACTGGTTGAATGTTGGCATTCCATTTCACCTCCTGATAGATTTCTCCGTGTGTCCCACGGGGTTTCATACGGCTGCTTTAGTTCAACATAATTGCTTTGCAGCTTTTGCGCGCACAAAAAACAGTCTTTTACGCACGCTCGTTTATTATAGCGTCTGTCCTTTCAAAAGTCAAGGGGAAATTCGGCAAAAAATCAGCGTATTTACTGCGGCTTCTGCGGATTTCCCCCATTGATGCATTACTGTGCAAAAGTATTTTTTCTTCCTATTATAATCTCACCAGATTATTTTCTGACATTTTCTGTTTTTCGTTAAAGCGGACGGTTCCTGAAGGCCGGACACGCATCACACCGCTTCGGCTTCTCCTCGCTCTGTGCATTGCCCCAGAGGTCACGCGCTTTCTCTTCGGCACACCCTTTGCACCAGGGAAACATGCGGACATTGCTGATGTAAAAGTTCTCAAAGTTTGTCTCGTCGTTGTTGATGTCAAACTGCTGCTTTCTCGACAGCTCTTCCGTATGTTCTGCAATCCAGGCCTTCTGCCCTTCGGTCGCCGGATACCCCGGTCCGCCGAGGACGTAATCCATATCGGCATGGAGATTTTCCGGTTCGCCTGGTTTGTGGAATCCTACAAATAAAATATAACCGCGACGTAAAAGCTCCTGGATCGGCTCGTCCGTCTGGCGTCCTGACCATAAATCGCCCGCGCGGTCTGCGCATGAAAATTTTCTGTTTTGGGATAGAATTCCCCAGTTGGTGCTAAAAATCCATCTGCCATTTTCTTTTCTCCCATGTTCTCATTTGCTGTATGCTTTTCTATACCATAACCGATTTTTTCAAAACAGGCAAGGTTTGTTTTACTGGATTTTTTTTTTTATCTGTGCTATACTCTTTCCCGTGCATTTATGCAATCGGATTTTCCCGTCTTTTTGCGGGTGTCCGGACTGGTTCGTGAACTTCCCAGTATAAAAAACCAAGTATCTCAAAATTTTCATCAAAGGAGATTGGGAAAATGAATGCAAGAAAACTGGTCATCGACTGTGATCCGGGCATCGACGATTCTCTCGCCCTGATGCTTGCCGCGGCTTCGAAAGAGCTGGATCTTGTCGGCATCACCACAGTCAGCGGAAATGTACCCGCTTCTATGGGCGCTAAAAATGCCCTCAAAATTCTTTCTATGATTGGAAAACCAGATGTCCCGGTTTATGTCGGCGAGGAGACGCCTCTGGTCCGCGACTACGTGGACGCGATGGACACCCACGGCATGGACGGTCTCGGCGAATCGGGCTGGCCGGATGCCGAAGGCCTTACGCCCAACAAGGACGCTGTTTCTTTCCTGATCGAAACCTTAAAAGCAACCCCTGATGTTACCATTCTTGCCCTCGGACCGATGACGAACCTTGCAAAAGTCATCTCCCGCGCACCGGAGTGCCTGACAAACCTGACGGCTCTTGTCTCCATGGGCGGAAGCTATAAGAGCCATGGAAACTGCTCCCCGGTTGCCGAGTACAATTACTGGTGCGACCCGGATGCCGCAGCCGAAGTATTCCGCGCGTTTTCCGAGCTGCCGCAGCTTGCAGGCAAAAAGCTTCATATGATCGGGCTGGATGTCACACGAAAAATTGTCCTGACGCCGAATCTTGTGGAATATATGAAATGCGTAAATCCAGGAGTCGGAACCCGCATTGAGGAGTTGACGCGCTTCTACTTTGATTTCCACTGGAAACAGGAAAAGGTCATCGGATGCGTGATCAACGATCCGCTCGCGGCCGCTTATCTTGTGGATCCGTCGCTCTGCAGCGGTTTTGATGCGTATACGCAGGTAGAAACCGGAGGTCTCTGCATCGGACAGACGGTTGTGGATGCCATGAATTTTTATCAGAAAGCACCGAACAGCCACATTCTGACGCAGGTCCGATGTGCGCCGTTTCTTCCTGATGTTCTTTGAGCGCGTTCTCGGCGTGCCGCAGGAGGAATCCGCACCGGTTCTCGACCAGATTCTCACCGCACCGCCGGTCTTCCCACATGAGACGATGTTTCAGAAGGGAGGCGAGGCATGATGAATACTAACCGTACGTTAAAACTCACGACACTCGCGCTCTGCGGTGTCATCAATATTCTCGGCGGTACCATTGCTCTGCTGCTGCGTCTTCCGGTTTATCTGGACTCCATCGGAACAGTTCTGGCAGCCGCTCTGTTCGGACCTGCTGCAGGCCTCGTTCCGGGACTGATCTCCGGACTCATTTCCGGCATGACGAGTGATGTCTATGCGTTTTACTATATTCCGGTGCAGCTTGTCATCGGTCTCGTTGCCGGCCTTGTATTCCGCAGACTCCGCCCGTCCCATACGGCAGGATCCCGCAGCGAGAGTCTTTCCCTCCGCTCCATGGGCTGGAAGCTGTTTCCGGCAGCGCTTGTGATCTCACTTCCGGGTACTGTGGTAAGTTCCACAATCACCGCGGTTGTTTTCGGTGGAATTACTTCCTCCGGCTCCACTGTGCTGGTGCAGCTGCTTCACAGCCTCGGTATGAATCTGACTCTCTCTGTCTGCGTTGTACAGGCCATGACAGACTTTGTGGATCGAATGATTGTTCTTGCGGTCGTCCTCGTGATTCTGCCCGCCGTTTCTTCTGCTTTCGGCAGTCTTTCTATGAGAAGCAGAAAATAATCTGTACCAATAGCACAAATAATCCTACAAAAAATTCACTTTCTTTTTTGCAGGATTCTCATATTTTGGCATAACAAGAACTCCGGAAAAAAAGGGGAGGCTGCATCAGGAGCCATCCCTTTTCCGGAGTTTTTTATTTCTTCTTTAATAAAATCATTCACATGCGCGGATCCATACCTGCATTTCGCCCTCACCTCGGTTGTTCCACATATAATATGGAATCAGCTTCAGTTTCGTCTTTTCCTCTTCCTCTTTCTGATACAGATGATACAACGGCTGTTTTTCCGCATCGCCCAGCTTCATGCGACGTCCCTCGGCCGTTACGCGCACAAAGTGCTCGCCCAGCTCATCGGCTGCTTCTGCGGTTTTTTCACCATTCACACAGAGTTTTGTCAAATGCAGATTCTTTCCGTTGTCTGCTTCTTCCATACAGTAAACAACCGGTCCTCGTTTTACGGCAACACGGCCGGCGTCCTCGCGTACAAGCGGATTGGATGCCAAAAACTGGATTTCCATCGGAAAGTTCAGGCGGATCGTCTCACCCTCCGCCCATACTTTTGTCACATACAGATACCCGTCTTTTTCTTTCACTTCTGCGCCTTTTGGAATCTCTTTTTCATAAGAAGCACACCATCCCGGGATGCGGAATGCAAAGGTGTACGGCTCTTTGGTATCGCTCTCGCAGGTCACGGAAACATGGCCGTCCCACGGGAATTCGGAAGTGATGGATGCTTTTACTTTTTCTCCTTCCACTGTTCCACCCATGTACAAGTGGACAAACAGGGTTGTGTCGTTTTCCGTGTATGCATAAGATGCAACTGAGCTTACCGTTCTTGCCAGGTTCGGAGGGCAGCAGGCACAGCCGAACCATTTCTGACGGATCGGTTTTACATGGAATTTCCGCTCATCCTTGTGACATGCCTCCGGCAGTACCTCCAGCGGATTGACATAGAAGAAGCTCTTTCCGTCGAGCGCCATTCCGGAGAGAACGCCATTGTAGAGGCTAATTCCATCACATCCGCGTACTCTGCTTTTGCCTGAATCTCCAACATGCGGCGAGCAAAGAACACAAGACCGATGGATGCACAGGTCTCTGCGTAAGCGGTATCGTTTGGCAGGTCATAGTTGAAAGAGAATGCCTCTCCTATATGAGTGGCACCGATTCCGCCGGTGACGTACATTTTCTGATGCACCATGTTGTTCCAGAGAGTTTCACAGGCTTTCAGCAGGCTCTCATCCTGCGTTGCCCTTGCCACATCCGCCATGCCGGAATAGAGATATACGGCGCGCACGGAGTGCCCCTGCACCTCATCCTGCTGACGCACCGGGCGGTTTGCCTGATTGTAGCTATATCGTTCCTCGCCCTCCGGGCAGGTCAGACCGCGCTCGATATCGTAATAGTATGGTTTTGTTCCGCGTTCATCGATGAAGTATTTTGCAAGATCGAGATACTTCTGCTCGCCGGTCAGATCATAGAGACGCATCAGAGCCATCTCTGCAATTTCGTGACCAGGATAACCTGCTTTTTTACCCTCGCCGTGACCGAGTTTGCTGGCAATAAAGTCCGCGAAACGCTCTGCTGCTTTTAAGAGACGGTCTTTTCCGGTCGCCTGATAATAGGCTACGGCGCCTTCCGTCAGATGACCGAAGCAGTACAGCTCATGGTTGTCCTTAAGGTTTGTAAAAATCATATCCTGATCGTTGATCAGATAGTAGGTATCGAGGTATCCGTCTTCTCTCTGTGCTGCGCAGACAGCTTCAATTGCTTCATCTGCCGTTTTTTCCAGCTCCGGATCGGGATGCTGTGTCAGGGAGTACGCAACTGCCTCCACCCATTTGGTAAAATCGGTATCCTGGAACAGGAAGCCATAAAATCTTCCGTCCATTTTGCCATCCTTCGGCAGTGTCTCAAAAGTATCCAGCGGGTATTTGATCTGAACAAATTTGTCTCCTTTTGCTTTCCGCTCTTTTTCAACTTCACCGGCGCGGCGGTAGTTCCGCATACAGAAGCTCGGTGCTGCTCCCGGAACATTGTCATTTAAGGCATTCCACTGATACGGAATTACTTCGGTGCGGACAAGCTCCATCTCTTTTTTCCAGAATGCATCAGTAACCTGGACTTTTGCCAGGGATAATGGTTTGCTGAAGTTTTTCTGATCCATTTTTTCGGTCTCCTTTTTCGTTGTCTTCCGCCGCCTCCTGGTTTGAAAAAGATATTTTCCTTGCTTTCAGGGATGGGAAGCGTTACACTTCTTTTGACGGCTGTTTTCCTGTTTTTCTATAGTTTTATTTTAGCAAAACGGATCTCCGTTTAAAATACAAGAATGTTTGAAAAGGTTTGAAATAGTCATATGATCTCTGTTTTATTTCCAGATGCCGCCTGTTTTACCTACGACCTCTGCGGCAAATTCCAGTCCCCGTCCCCGGAGTGGATGCACCTGACACGGAATCTCGTCAATTTTGAACTGATGGTTGTGACGGAAGGAACGCTTTTTATCGCGGACGAACGCCGCTCTTACGAGGTTCACCCCGGCGAATATCTTCTTTTGCCGCCGACCGTCCATCAGCATGGCTCGAAAAAGGGAAGCTGCTCTTTCTACTGGCTCCATTTTATCCCGGGTATCCCCTCCGCACCGATCGTCGCTCCTTCTGACCCGACCGCCGGATCGGTTCTGGATGAGTTTCATGCTGCACCGCCATCCTCCTACCGCCTTGAGGACCTCGCTCCCGCCCAGCTTCCATCCAACTACCCCGAAACGTTATGCATCCCGCGCCATGGAACGCTTTCGTCCCCGAACCGCGTCATCATCCTCATGAAGCAGCTCCAGGACACTTCCCTGCGTTTCCACAACACGTTCCTCAACAACAGCCTGACTGCCGCTGTTCTCGGCGAAATCAACTGTCAGAGCCCCTTCTACCGCACCTACACTTCCGAAACGCAGCGGACGCAGATCCTGCAGGACATTATCAGCTACATCCAGTACCACAGCAGCGAGTCCCTCAAAGTCACCGAACTCGCCCGTTATTTCGGCTACAACGACAAATACCTCTCCTCCCTCTTCCACGAGGGCACCGGAATGACACTGAAGCAGTTCATCCTGAAATCCAAAACGGACAGCGCAATGGCTGAGCTGACGGACACGAATCACACGGTCTCTCAGATTGCCTATAACGTTGGATTTCAGGATGCGCATAATTTTTCCACGGCTTTCCGAAAGCTCACCGGGATGACGCCGGGACAGTACCGGAAGAGTTATGGGAACCGGAAACTTTCTTTTGAATAGGACGGGAGGATACGACCCCAGGCACCGCGGGGGGCGGACGCTCCGCTGCGCCCTGGGGACCCATCTACGTTTTGGCGGACGGAAGTGATTTACTCAATGGATGGATTCACTTATTCTTTAGAAATTTACTGTTTCTTTTAGAAAATAGACATACTTTGCTCACATTTCTTCACTATACTATAACTTAGATAGTTGATGAACCACTCAAAACTATCTCCCCCCTCATTATGAAAGAGCAGCCCGCATATCCGCGGGCTGTTCTTATTTTTTGTCTTTTTGCACCCACCTAACGTAAATGCCGCCTGCGGTCGGGGAAAACACTCCCGACCGCAGGCGGCCTCACAATCTACCGTGGAATCACATTACTCTTCCGCAGCTTCAATTGCTGCAGTCTCGATAATAAATTTCACGCTTCCATCCATTCCATTTGCCTTACCACTGTAAGAAGTATAAGCGCATTTATCCGAATTCAGCGCCTGAATCCGATCCAGTACATCTCCCAGATCATCCTCAAAGGTACTCTTCAGCTTGCTGGTACCCTCTTCTTCAAACTTCTTCGTACCGTCAGCCAGTTCTTTCGCCCCATCGGACAGCTCGTCAATACCATCAACAACCTTGCTGCTTCCCGATTTCAGATCAGAAGCTCCGCTTGCCAGAGAAGAAGTTCCATTTGCCAGTGTGGAGCTCCGCTTGCCAGCTGGGATGCTCCGCCTGCTACCTGAGAAGCACCGCTTCTTAAGCTTCCGCTGTTTGCAGAAAGTTTTGCAGATCCATCGCTTAACTGGCTTCCCAGCTGTCCAAGACCTGCGGTCAGCTGTGTCGTGCCGCCCTGCAGAGTCGTAACACCCTCAACCAGAGCCGGTGCATTTGCTTTCAGCTGGCTTGCGCCGGAAAGCAGCGTATCATTGTAAGCACTCAGCTGAGTGAATCCTGCGTTCAGTGCATTGATGCCTGCTGTTGCTTTTGCAAAACTCTCATTTGTGCTGCTGTACAGCTGGCTCACACCTGCGGACAGAGTACCGATGCCCTTGTACAGAGCGCTTCCGCCTGCATCAAGCTGTGCCACACCTGCGGTCAGTTTCTGCATTGCACCAAGATTCTGCTCAACAACTGCTTTATTATCGGTGATGGTCTGCATCTGTTTCTTCATGGTCTCAAGCTGCGGCATCAGAGCTGCAACCGTCTTCTGCAGATCACTGTACTGGCTCTTGATGTCGCTCATCTTCTGCTGCATTGCTGCAAGACCGGAGAGATCCGGGCGCTCGATTTCGAAGTTCAGTTCCGGAAGGGTAATCTGCGGAGCTGTAACCGGAGTAACCGAAACGGTTCCGGCGGAAGCGGAAACGCTGACACTTCCGATCTGGTTTCTTGCTTTACTTAAGGAATCGGCAAGCTCTGTATTTCCAGCGCTCTTAGCTGCGGAAATCTGTGCATCCAGTGTAGCTGCTGCTGCAGAGAGCTGATCATTTGCCTGTTTTGCTGCATCGGCGGATGCCTGGCTTGCTGCTGTATCAGCTGCGCTCTGTGCTGCTGCTGTTGCTTCCTGGTTCAGCTGTGCTGCTGCTCCGTCTGCCCATGCCTGAACCTGTGCTGCCATCTGGGTTCCCATCTGCGTTGCCTGATTCGTGATCTGTGCCTCCAGACCGCTTAAGTAGCTCTCAAGTCCTTTGGACAGCGTATCCATCTGGCTCATCAGCTCGCTGCCGTTTGTCATCATGCTGTTGACAGATCCTGCGATTGTGGTGTTCAGAACCTCGGAGAGTGCCTCGGTCTCGGAGATCAGGGTAGAACCGGTGCTGGTCATACCGTCTACCATCGTCAGAAGGCTCTGTACATCGGTGCTCTGCAGCTGCTCGTTCAAACTGGTCAGTCCTTCGGAGAGTTGTTTTGCTCCTGCAAAAATATCATTCTCATCTTTTCCGTCGAGTGCTGCGTTCAGTGTTGCGATTGCACTGTTTACCTCGGTCAGGCCGTCTGCCAGAGGCTGAAGCTGCTCAGCGCCTGCTGCAAGCTGTTTCTCGCCTGCTACATAAGAAGCAACGCCGTCGGACAGCTGTGTTGTTCCGTCGGTGTACTGTTTTACGCCTGCAACGACTTTATTCACACCGTTTACATACTCGGTTACGCTTCCAGTCAGCACACCGTTCTTTCCAAGATACGTCTGGATTGCTTTATTCAGGGTATCAGCGCCCTCGGTGTAGGAGTTTACGCCGCTTGCCAGGGAAGAAGCTCCGCTGCTTAAGGTGGATGCTCCGTTGGACAGGGTAGCTGCTCCGCTGTTTAAGGTAGAAGCTCCGCTGTTCAGAGTAGAAGTTCCGTTTGCCAGAGTCGATGCTCCGCTTGCCAGTGTGCCGGCTCCGCTTGCCAGTGTGCCGGCTCCGCTGTTCAGCTCGTCAGCGCCGTCTTTTAACGTTCCGATACCGTCATCCAGCTCTTTGTAGCTGTCTTTTAAAGTATCCACACCATCGGAGAGTGCCTTGGAACCGTCAACCAGTTCCATTGCAGCATCCTCAAGATCACTCAGTGCATCCTTCAGGTCATCGTATCCGGTGATGTTGTCGGTATTGATGGTGTCGAGAACATCGTCAAGTGCAACGGTGAAGGTAGAATCCAGAGAGAAGTTCTCCACATCTGCAGTGATCTCCAGGCTTTCCGGCAGTTCGAAATCGCTGTCACCGGATACCAGATCTTCAAGGGAATCGGAATTTAATCCCAGGCTTTCCTGCAGGCCAGGCATACCAAATCCGATTACGATGTTTCTGCTTCCATCGGAAATGACTTTACCATTGTCGATCTTGACATTGGAGAAAGTATCCTGCGGAAGAATCATTCCGGTCATCAGGACGAATGGGGTGTACATCGTCTCTTTCTTGCCATTGATGTCAACCGTTGTCTTTGTGTTGTTTGTATAGTCAACTTTGATTTTCAGTTTTCCGCTCTTTCCGGCCAGGTCATCCGGTTTGATTTCCTTGCCGTCCAGATAATAGGTGAACTTCACGGAAACCGGAGGCTCTTTTGTGGTTGTTCCCTGATAATAGATATCCTCGCCGTCTGTCTGCCAGGTCAGCTTGTTTCCGCTCTGGGTGAACTTCTCGTCGCCCTTTACGTTTTTGATGTCCTTCAGTTCACTCTCATCTTTCAGGTTCTTTTCCGTTCCTGCGTTCTTCAGCCAGTTGGATACGGTGATCTGATCTTCCGATCCGTCTGCATTTGCATTTACATATACGGTTTCTTCTTTGGAAACCGCTGCGTCCTCTCCTGTCGCTGCATAAACCGGAGCAGCTCCCATAACAGCAGCCATACCAACAGCAAGACCAGACATCATCTGTTTTCTCAGTTTTCTGTTTCTATTCATTGTGATAAACTTCCTTTCTGTGGTTTTTATAATGGTTTTTTATGATGAAATCCAGGATCATAAGAGAAGTAAACCCGCTCGGAGTAAGATACTGCGGGATACTGTTTCCCTCAGATCGAGGATGTTTTTCCTATGCCTTTCAATCATCTAATGTTATAACGCAAAAATGACTCTTAGTCAACATTAAATACTGCACAAAATTGACGATCGGTCATTTTTTTCTTCGTGCATAGTCACAAAAATGAGAAAATTAGTCATTTTCCCTTTGACAGTTTCCATGTATTCTAACTATAATTGTAGTTAAGTAAATGACACATGATGTGATATTTTTCAGGAAAGGAGACTCTCTGTGGGAAAAATTGACAACAACAAACAAATGAAACGTGAGTCCCTTCTGGACTCTGCTTTCTCACTTTTTATCAACAACGGCTTTAGTAAAACATCCATTTCGGATATCGTGAATAACGCCGGCGTTGCAAAAGGTACCTTCTATCTTTATTTCAAAGATAAGTACGATATTCGGAATCATCTGATTGCACATAAGGCGAGTCAGGTATTTCAGGCCGCCTACTCAGATCTGCTGCGCCACCCGGATATCCATGATTTTGAAGAGCAGGTGCTTTTTATCACCGACAATATCCTCGACCAGTTTGCCGCCAACCACAGCCTCGTGACGCTTATTTCCAAGCATCTGAGCTGGGGATTCTTCAAAAATTCTCTTACCTTTGCTCCGTTTGCCGACACGCCGGCCATCTACACTATCTATGAATCTCTGCTCTCTCATGCAGCATATACGTATCGTTCACCGGAGCTGATGTTCTATATGATTCTGGAGCTTGTAAGCGGTACAAGCTACAACGCTATCCTGTACCAGCAGCCGGTTCCGCTTGAAGAACTAAAACCGGAGCTTTACGCTGCCATCTGTTGGCATTTTCAAACAGTTCCGGATCCGTAAGAAACGAAAAAACGCGGAAAATGCAGGCGCGGATCCCGCCTCACTGTTCTCGTAGAAAAGAAAGAATCCTGCTACGGCAGGATTCTCCGCCTGCGGCGGGTCACTTTGGCGACATAATTCCACTCCGCCGCAGTGCGATCCTGCCCGGAGGGCTTTTTTAATTTACAGGAAAATTCAACGAAAGTTTCCTGTAAATCAAAAAAATACTTTCGCGGAATCTTTTCAAAAGAAACCACGAAAGTATTTTTATTTTCCTCTTTGCTTATACCTGCTGTTCCAGATATTCACCAAATCCGCTGTTCCCATCACAGGCACCCAGCCACTCGGCATAGCCGGCCTTCATCGGATGAATCGGATCCTGAAGATACAGTTTTCGTTTTCCGGGGAAACACGGTTGATTTGTTCGTCATTCCAGAAATCGATCACACCGATCTGCCATTTTTCCTGAATTTTCAGAAGCGCCTCTACCATCTTCGCGTACGGCTTGGAATCATACTGTGGATTCGTATAGAACATCACCGGGCAATGCCACGTTTCTTTTGCATATGCAATGATATACTCAATCGCGCCGCAGACAGTTTCGACATCGAAGCTCTCCAGATCGCGGGATTCCGAAATTTCACCGAGCGGGCTGTTGCGTGTTGCATCGTTAGTGGACAGCTGGCAGATAAAAAGATCCACCTGTTGCTTTGGATCAAGCCTGTCGCGCATACGCTCGATGTAGGAATCCTCACCATTATCAATCAGCGTGGTTCCGTTGACCGCTTCTTTGATGCAGGTACAGCTGTCTTTCTTCGCTATGTACTCCGCAAACGAATTGTTGTGGGCAGCAAAGCCCTTCGTCACGGAGGATCCCAAAAATACAACTGTTTTTCCTTTTAACGGACTTGTTTTTTTAAACGGAATACGGGAAACATCGTATCGGACGGAATTTCCCTTTTTAAAATAACCTGTTTTCTTATTCATGCTATATATGCCGCCGACAGCTAAGGCTGCGCCTCCCGCGGCCAGGATTCCGGCTATTATTTTTGCATCCATCGCAAAACCTCCATTATCTGATTCAATACCACTTCACAGATCCTGTCGGATCTTTTTTTCGAATACCCCTATCTTACATCATTTTTCTGAAAATGCAAGTAAACTTTGTTGTCGATTTTGTTCCGATTTTGTTAACAAAATACGGATTTTCTGTGTTCTGGTCGAATTCTGATCGATTCCGGCGATTTTTTTATTCTCTTTCCCTCAAAAACCATTGACTTTCAAGTGCACTTAAATGATATATTAAAAGCAACGTAATTACTATTCTTTCTGTACTTCCAGAGTCCTTCCACGCCTGCTTTACGAAAACCTCTGCGAATACAGAAGCATTGCAAAGGAGAAAATTCTACTATGAAAGAAACAATTTTAGGCAATCACCTGCGAAAAGTTCCTTCCATTGCAGTCGGATGCATGCGGCTTTCCGAAAAATCGAGGACGAGATGAATCATTTTA
>ENA-OQJI01000177-OQJI01000177.1-human-gut-metagenome-genome-assembly--contig:-NODE-177-length-14890-cov-2.012260_pt1 | contig 14890 bp, 15 predicted proteins | sample MGYA00242602_ERZ504768 | MGnify/ENA primary metagenome ERZ504768 (study PRJEB26092, sample SAMD00036368) | human gut metagenome | host: Homo sapiens | study: EMG produced TPA metagenomics assembly of...
TTCGGGATTAACCCAGACATGCAAGTTATTGACAAACTTTTCAAAGAACTCATTTTATTTACTGCCAGAGCCGCTTAGGCTTGGCGAATTTTTAACGAACTATTATTTTATAATAAAAAAAGCAAGACAGAAGGAAATATACTCTAAGTAATACAGATAGTATATCCTTTATAGGGAAATTCCCTATTCATTATAGGAATTTGCCTGCATATTTATAGGATTTTCTATTCGTCTATCATTCATTTTATTGTCTATTTTTGTAACACCAACCAAAAAGAATAATGGATATGAAGAACTTTATGAAAGTCGTCATTATGGCAATCGTGCTACTGACTACAACCAGCTGCGGAGTTTTAGATACCTCCTTACAGCGTTCCCGCCTGGCAGAAAGCTACATACAGGTATGACAAAACGTGAAGTCGTTGACCTACTGGGAAATCCCGAGTTCAAACGTTCCTACAATGGAATAGAGCAATGGGAATTTCATAAGATACACTTCAGCGGAGCAGTAACAACCATTCTGCTCGATTTTCAACACGATAAAGTCATTTCATTCAATTCATACGCAGGAGCTACCCCCTCTCCTGCCTACCCGCCTATAGCTATCTGTCCGCCTGCTCCTGTTGAAGAAAGACCTTCGCTGGCTTATCCGACAGACGATCAGGCATGGTTTCAGGAATTGTATCAGAAGGTAAAAGACAAGCCTTTCAAAGACGAACGTCTGAAAATACTCAGAGAAGCCGCACGCCAGTCAGACTTTACCTGTGATGAAATCGTACAGTTGATGAAAATATTCAACTTCGACGATGAAAGACTGGAAGCATTGGTCATTCTGGAACCAACCATTATCGACCGGGAAAATACCGACCGGATTGTTGATTCAATGACTTTTATATCGGGAGAGGAAAAAGCAAAAAACATACTGAACAAGAAGCATCACAGCGGTCGGCTATATAGTGACGGTGAAATCAATGTATTATATGAAAAGGTAAAGGATGCTTTCTCATTCGATCAGCTAAAGATACTGCAAACAGGCATGAATGGCAGAAATATTACATGCAAGCAATGTGTCAAACTGCTTTCTATATGTGATTTCGACAATGAACGGATAAAATTCCTGCAAGTCATGGCGCCTCACATATACGACTGCCACAACCGTCAGCTAATCATTGATACAATGAGTTTCGCCTCAGGAAAAGATGAAGCACGCCAACTGATAGAACGATATTGCAAATAACTTTCATTCAAACAAAAAAGCATTTCCCATCCACACAAAGGAAGAGGAAATGCTTTTTCCGTTTTTTTATGTAAAAATCACAATCAGTCTTTTGCCTGATGAACAGTAAGCTGCGGGAACGGGAATCCGATACCTTCCTTATTGAATGTATCGTACACGATTTTATTCATGTCAAAATATACATCCCAGTAATCAGCTGTCTTAGCCCACGCACGGACCTTAATATCCACACTGCTTGCCGAAAGAGCTCCCAAAGCAATCATCGGAGCCGGATCCTTCAATATACGAGGATCTGCATCGATAATACGCTGCAATACGGCTTTTACCTTTTCGAAATCTTCACCATATTCTACTCCGAATACCCATTCAGCACGACGTGTTTCCTGTTTGTTGTAATTTGTAATGGCATTGCTGCTCAATGCACCATTCGGAACATAGATGACTTTATTATCTACTGTTGTCAGAATAGTATGGAATATCTGAATTTCGCGTACAGTACCATTCGCATTCTGGCCTTCTATATAGTCGCCTACCTTAAAAGGTTTAAATACCAGAATAATCAATCCTCCTGCAAAGTTGGAAAGATTTCCAGACAAAGCCATACCAATAGCAACACCGGCAGAAGCCAGCAAGGCTGCAAAGCTGGTAGTTTCTACTCCCAGACGGCTAACAATAGCAAAAGCCAATATCAGATTCAGCAATATACTGACAAGGCTTCTCAAAAAAGTCTGCACACTGATTTCAAGCTTTCTCTTTTCCAGAATGCGTGCAAGCAAACGTCCGACTTGCTTGATGATAAAGCGGCCGACAATATAAATAATGATTGCTCCTAACAGGTCTTTTCCTACCTCAATACCCCAGTCAAGCAACTTCGACAGCAGCTGTTCTACATCTACTCCCTTAGAACCTGCACTCAGGAAAGTTCCATTCAATAAAGATGATAATAACATAGTTGTTTTATTTTAAATTGATTAATATTTATTCTTCCAATACCCCTTTGCCCTGACGAATTATTTCGGGCACATCTTCACAACAATTTATAACGGTAGAAGGTTCAACGCCTCCTATGCCTCCGTCTATCACTAAATCAACTTCCGAACCAAATTTCTCGTCTATAAGCTCCGGATCGGTGACATATTCGACATCTTCATCCGGATTCAAGGGTAAAGTAGTGGTAAGAATAGGTGCATCAAGTAAATGACATATTTCACGAATAATATTATTGTCCGGCACACGAATTCCTACTTCCTTCCGGTTACGGAATATCTTAGGCAACCGGCTGTCTGCATTAAGGACAAATGTAAACGGTCCGGGCAGATTTCGCTTCATCAACTTAAAGGTAGCATTGCTTACACGGGCATATTCGCTGATATTGCTCAAGTCGCAGCAAATAATAGAGAGGTTGTTTTTACGCGGATCGATATTCTTCAACTTGCAGATTCGTTCGATCGGCCGTTCTTTCAGGGCATGACAACCCATAGCATACATGGTATCGGTGGGATAAATGATTATCCCACCGTCATTCAATATATCCACAATGTGCTGCAACACATCGGGATCGTTATTCTTGGAATATAATTTCTGTATCATAATCACAAATATAGCACTTTTTAAAATGCAATGACTTTTTTATCTGTGATTATTCATTTCAGGCTTTTAAAAATACAACTGGTTACCAGCAATGATGTACCAGAGGACGGATATGCTTATCGTATACTTGGCGTACCACCTCCATTTCTTCATGTGAAAAAGGAGGCAAAGAAGAAGCTTTGACATTTTCCATTATCTGAGCAGGAGAACTTGCTCCCGGAATGACAGTACTGACTTCGGGATACATCAGAATATATCTTAAAGCACGAGCTGCAAGATTATCTGTATGCAACAGCTGTTTCAGCTCGCGCGCAGCCTTCACGCCTGTCATATAGTCTACTCCTGAAAAAGTTTCCCCCTTATCGAAAAACTCTCCGTTTCTGTTGTAACAGCGGTGATCAGCTTTTCCAAATGTTGTTTCTTCTGAGTATTTTCCTGTCAGCAGTCCACTAGCCAAAGGTACACGGACTATGATTCCGACATTTTGTTTACTTGCTTTCGGAAACAATTCTTCTGCCGGCTTCAAACGAAACATATTAAAAATAACTTCAATGGCAGATATGTCATAATTCAATGCTTCCAGTGCTTCGTCTACCTTTTCTACACTGACACCATAATGACAGATTTTACCCTGCCGTTTCAATTTATCAAGAACATAAAAAATCTCCGGATTCCGGTATACTTCAGTAGGCGGACAGTGAAGCAAAACCAGATCAAGGCTATCAACGTCCATATTCTTAAGTGAAGCATCCACAAATTTCACGATATTTTCTTCATTATATCCCGCTGAAACATGTGGATTAAGCTTTCTACCACATTTGGTTACTACAAACACTTTATCTTTCTTGCCTTTCAGAAACTTCCCGACAGTATGTTCACTCATTCCATCCTGATAAATATCAGCCGTATCAATCAGATTTACCCCTTGTTCGTATGCAACCTGCAATGTATTCATAGCTACCTGCTCATCAAAAGGATCTCCCCATTTAGAACCAAGTTGCCAAGTTCCTAAAGATACCTCACTCGCTTTAAATCCAGTTTTTCCAAAAACTCTATAATTCATACTATGATTTTTTATATAACTACTACGGCTCTAACACGTGCCTCTTTTTACAGCAAAAGTAAAGGATATTATCAGCCGTTGCAATACACGATAAAATAATCGGATACCAACAACTTTATCCATATATTGATTATCAAGCAAATAAAAAGAACTATCTTTGCAAGTAAACTAAAAATAACATGCATGTATAAAAGAAAAACACCTCTTGATCTTTCTTGCGGAATCCGCATTACAATGGAAATTATCGGTTCAAAATGGAAGCCTTGCCTGATAGATGCACTGAGAGAAACTCCCAAACGTCCCAGCCAGCTTCACCGTGAAATACCAGAGACCATCTCTCGCGTGCTAGATCAGAATCTGAGAGAGCTCGAAGCACACGGCATCATAGAAAAGAAAATATATGCAGAACTACCTCCCCACAGCGAATACGCACTGACAGAATTAGGCAAAAGTGTATTGCCTTGATAGACATACTGGATGAATGGGAGAAACCACCGATATATCTTCGAAAATAAATAAAAAGAACCGTATCATAGCTCATCAAATAGAGCCTGATACAGTTCTTTTATGTTTGTATACCAGAGTATATAAGTTTACTATATACTTATTTTAGCTTTAACGCTTCTCTTTTTCTACCAGCACAATCAACGGTCAGCTTTCAAACGGTCTGCCATAGCTTTTGCCAGTTCCTTAGCCTGACGGCAAGTATCTTCCTTCATACTCTGCTTCATTTCTACCGGATTGCCAACAACCTCGAATTTAAGCTTTTCTGTATATTCACCGATTTTCTTGACTGCGGCACTAGCCCATGTAAACGAACCGAAATATCCCATTACGCGATTCTTCATCTCGCGGGCAGCCACCTTGCTCAACAAAGCTTCCATTTCGGGATATAAGTTCATGTTGTAAGTAGTACATCCTGCAATCAGACCTTTATATTTAAAGATATCTGCCAAGATAAATGAATGATGAGTTTTCGAAACATTGTGCATTACAATATTCTTGATACCCTGGGCACTTAATTCTTCAGCTATGGTTTCTGCAAGTTCTTCTGTATTGCCATACATTGTACCGTAAACAATAACCACACCTTCTTCACCTTCGTAGCGGCTCATTTTATCATACATATCGATAATCTGAGGAATCTTTTCTTCCCATACAGGACCGTGAGTAGAACAGATCATCTTGATAGGCAGTCCACTACATTTCTGCAAAGCTTTCTGTACCGGATTTCCAAACTTTCCTACAATATTGGAATAATAACGACGCATTTCATTCCAATAAATATCTGTATTGATATTCTTATCGATACATCCTCCATTCAGTGCTCCGAAGCATCCGAAAGCATCACCAGAGAATAAGATACCTTCTGTTTCATCGAAAGTCACCATTGTTTCAGGCCAGTGTACCATCGGAACCAGATAGAAACGTAAATTATGATGTCCTAATTTCAGGAAATCACCGTCACCTACAACATAACGGTCACCACCTACTCCATAATAACCTTCTACCATATCGAAAGTTTTCTTGTTTCCAACCAATACGATATCAGGATAATACTGCTTAATCAGTGCAATAGAGCCAGAATGGTCGGGTTCCATATGATTAATAATCAAATAATTGATTTTGCGGTCACCGATAACAGCGCGAATTTTCTTCAAATAAACTTCGAAAAATGCTACATCAACAGTATCTACCAGCGCTACCATTTCATCGTCGGCAATCAGATATGAGTTATAAGACACACCATAAGGCAGCGGCCAAAGATTTTCGAACAACGCTTTTGAGCGGTCGTTCACACCTACGTAATGTACTTTTCCTTTAATTTCCATTTTTGTTATCCGAATTAATTATACTATATTTTTTACTACAATGCTTTCCTTGCCATGCATCACGTTCTTCCATCCGGCGCTTCAGTCTGGTTGTAAACTCATGGTTTTTCAGTCCCCAGTCAGGAGCTATCAGCAATTCTTTGGGCGACTGCGAAACAAATCGCTCCAAAACCAAATCCGGCCGAAGGTGTTCTATATAGTCGATAGCCAAATCAATATATTCATCGACCGTATATAAATGAAAATCCTCCGGATGTTGTGCGAATTCATGGGCCATACGCGTACCCTTTATCAGCTGCAGCTGATGCATTTTCAGCGTTGTCAGTGGCAACTGAGATAAGGCCTCAGCCTGACGGATCAACTTTTCAGAATCTTCCCCAGGCAAACCCAATATCACATGTCCACCTGTCAAGATCCCTCTTCCGGCCGTACGACGTACAGCATCTTCCGTACATGCAAATGTATGTCCCCGGTTTATCCGTGCCAGTGTATGATCATCAGTGCTTTCTATGCCATATTCAACCAGCAGGAAAGTCTGGCGGTTCAGTTCTTCCAGATAGTCCAACAACGAATCGGGCATACAATCCGGACGCGTACCGATGACCAGCCCCACAACGTTTTCTACATCCAAAGCCTCTTCATACATTCGCTTCAGCTGTTCTAATTCTCCGTAAGTATTTGTATACGCCTGAAAATAGGCAAAATATTTCATCTGAGGATATTTGCGGGCAAAGAACAGCTTGCCTTCTTCCAACTGTGTGGTTACCGTTTTCTCTGTACGGCAATATTCCGGATTAAACGTCTGATTGTTACAATATGTACACCCTCCATACCCTTTTGAGCCATCACGGTTAGGACAAGTAAAACCCGCATTAACCGAAAGTTTCTGTACCTTGAACGGAAACTGCTTCGTTAAAAAACCGGCAAAGTCATTATATCGTAACTGTTTATCCATCTGCATACAATTTGCGGAAGCAAAGATAATCGTTTTTTTGAGAACAAACAAAAAATGTTCCCCAGCACATACCAGTTACTGAGGAACATTTCAAGAAAAATAACCTTACAGAGGTTAATTCGCCTTATATAAATCATCTAAAAATACATCCAAATATGCACCTCTCATATTTGTCTTATAGAAGCGTCCTTCTTTATCAAGAATCAGACACATCGGAATAGCCTGGATATTATATTCTTTGGCACCTGCTCCATAAATACCTCCTTCTATCCGTCCCTGTGTCCAGCTCATATTTTCTTCTTTCATGGCTTTCTGCCATTCAGACTCCTTCTCATCAAGTGAAATGCTTACAATAGCAAAATCCTTGTACTTATCATGTATTTTACGCAAATGAGGTATTTCTCCGCGACAAGGTCCACACCAGCTTGCCCAAAACTCCAGCATGACATATTCGTTTTCCGGAATCATAGAAGAAAGTTTTACAGTCTTTCCGTTACGGTCTAAAACATCGATATCTTTATACTTCTGTCCTACAGCCAACGGACGTGCCGCTGATGCAGCAGTTGTAAAATGTTCCAGCTCGGCAGTTCCTGCCCAATGTTTCTCAAACAAAGCCTGCATCTGGTCAATCTCCTTAACATCAGGTAAGAATTCCATACCCGAAAGATAATACATTGCCTGATCCATCGCTACCGGAGAGTCTGCATGTTTCTTGATAAAGTCAAGCTGATACTGTAACAGCTTATCCTTCCATTTCATTTCTTCACGAGCTATTTCCATACCAACGGCACTCACATCCTTTCCTTCCGACTCCGGTACCAAGTATTCATCTGCATAACGTTCCATCAAAGTATTCAAAGTATCAGAATATACCTGAATCTCCTTATTCATCGTAACAAATAAATCGTGAACTGACGAACCGGTAATCTCTGGAGATTTACTCTCACGCTCGGAAGCATAATAAACTCCTGGCAATGTAGCTACATCTCCCTTATAAGTAATGTCTGAGTTCTCCAGATAAAGCATTGTACGAAACATCTTATTATGATAATCCGGCTCTTCGCCCGGCTTGTTTAAGTCGATTATTACATAATAAAGTCCCGGACGCTCTACTTTTCCTGAAAAAGTAAAACTGCCATTCTGCACCACAGTGCTATCTACCACAACCGGATCCGACAAGTATACCGAACGTTCCAGATAAGCTTTTCCTGAAGCTGCATCACCTGTTAATGTACCTTCGATGGTATACCCATCCGTTTTACTCTGACATGAAGCCAACAAACCAGCTACCATGCCCAACAAAAAAATTTTCTTCATAACTATTATTCTTCATTTAAGGATTTTGAACTAATAAATCATTTCCAGCAATAGCTGAACGAGGAATAGGGAGAGCCAGTCTGGTCCATGAATTAACATATCCCAATGCAACCCAATCAGTTCCGTCCAGTTTGTTATAACGTATCATGTCGAACCAATCTTCAAAATTTTCACCGAACAGCTCCAGATATTTCTGATAAAAGACTGTCATCAGCATATCTTTGTCGGCTACATTATCAACAAAGTCCGCAGCAAATCCTGCACGATCGGTTATCGGACGCAATGCTTCACGAGCAGCAGTAAAATCAGGAGCCGGTTTACGTATCGCAGCCTCAGCCTTCACCAAGTACATCTCCGACAGGCGAAGCATATATAAAGAGTTTCCCGGAACTTTATCCACATTATCATTCATCTGATACTTATTCATACGATACGATGAAATCATATTCTCTGCATCAAAAGCCCAGGCATAACGTTTATCTTCCGGATATAGAGCTGCTATTTTTCTCAAGGTGTTTCCTGCTCCGGCACTCCAGTCGTAACGGTATCCAGCTACAGTCTGCTGATTGTTCATCGTATATGGATAAAACAATAAATCCGTACTTTGGAAGCTGCTAAAAATATCACCATATACAGGCTCAAGCATAATACCCTCATCAGCCCCTTTTGTTATAACCTCATCGGCCAGTTTATATGCCTCATCAAAATTACCCATAGACAATAAGACCTTTGCCTTCAAAGCCTTTGCCGACAGATAATTTCCATAATACATGGCTACTGTTCCCAAAGAAGAATGTTTTACCGGTAACACTTCAGCCTCTTTAAGATCATCAAGAATAGATGTGTAACACTGGCGGACAGTCGCTCTCGCTTTCGGGGTATTGTCACGCACAGGAGCGTCATGAAGCACGATACCATACTGAGAGTCCATGTTACAAAATTCACCATACAAACGTAGCAGCATAAAGTTTGCCATCGCCCGGTTGAACTTCGCTTCTCTCTGATAATTCAGATTTTCTTCTTCAGAAAGTCCTTTTATATCCTTATCCAAAGCCGCCAGCACCGAATTTGCCTGATTGATTATGTAATACAAGAAGATATAAGTTTCTTCCACAATTACATTGTCATCCTGTATATCTCCAGTCAAAAAGCTTCTGGCACCACTTACACTCGAGCTTTGCATAACTCCGGTACGCAAAAACAATGCATTGTAAATAGAACTTTTCGCTCTCCAGCCTTCATAGATACCATTTACTGCTATTTCGGCCGAACGGGCATCGGTTATGACAGTTTCATCATCCAACACATTTTCGGGATGGATATCATCAATAGGTCCCAGCAGGCTGCACGAAGCCATTGTCAGAGAAAACATGCCTGCCACTAAACAAGATTTTATATTCAGTTTCATAAATAGTCTTTTTTTTAGAATTGTAACTTAACTCCCAGTGAGAAGGAACGGCTCAACGGATAAGGGTCGTTGTTAGTTCCCATACTTGTAATGCCAGTAGCAACAGTTTCCGGATCAAGTCCAGGCCATTGAGTAATCGTAAATAAATTGGTAGCCGTCACAAAGAGTGAAGCATTACTTAAATACAATTTATTTATCCATGCCTTAGGCAATGAATACGACAGCGTAATATTCTTCATTCTCAAATAAGATGTATCAAAAACAAAACGGTCGTTCGCCATATAATTATAACTCATTGTACCTGCAACCAGACGTGCATACTTAGCATCCGTACGTTCCGGTGTCCAGGTGTTTCCGTAAAGCTCTCTGCCAACGCTTTGTCCCAAAACGCCGCTGATTTCCTCTCCTAAGTTACTATATACAGCTTCTCCTCCACAAGAGAACTGCATAAGGAAAGACAAAGAAAGATTCTTATAAGTAAACGTATTGGTCCATCCTCCGAAGAATTTAGGTTCAGGAGTTGCTATGACTTGACGGTCGTCGGATGTAATCGTACCATTTCCGTCAGTGTCTTTCATCAGAAAATCTCCAACACCGATACCAGACTGATACTCAGCAAAACCTTTTTCTACAGCCTTTGCATTCAGTTCATTCACTTCATCCATATTTTGAACAATATGGTCAACTATATAACCTTTCACTGTTCCTGCCGGTTTTCCCACAATAAAAGCATCCTGCATGTACGAATTGATCTGTGCATTGTTCAGCGACTCTATACGGTTACGGTTTACCGAAATATTCAAATCCGTATTCCAGGCAAAATCCTTACCACGAACAGGATAACCACCTAGCGAAACTTCCACTCCACGGTTTGACATATCGATTATATTATCGTAATAATTCGACATTCCGGATTCCAGTATATGAGGAGCAGGAGCCAGTGCACCATCGGTATAACGATAATATGCATCCAAACTTCCGTACAAGCGGTCGCCAAAGAAAGAGAAATCCAGACCAAAATTCACTTCATTTGTCTTTTCCCAATGGATACCACGGTTAGGAAGTAAATCCTGCAACTTGACAGACGAACTTTCTCCATACTGGCTGGATGTATAGAACTGGCGGAATGAAAAATCGGAAACATTCGTAGATCCGGTCTGTCCCCAGCTTAAACGCATCTTCAGGTTATCTATCCAGGATGCCTTTTCCATAAAAGCTTCACGGTTTATTACCCATCCGGTAGAAACTGCCGGAAAGACTCCCCACTGGTTTCCCGGACCGAATTTAGATGAAGCATCGGCACGCATACTCACTTCCAGCAGATAACGTGAGTCGTAATCGTACGACAGACGTCCATATACAGAGTTCAAACCACTCTTTGCAACGTAGTCGGAATACATCAATACAGACTGTGCTGAACCCACATTATCCAAATTATCATCATTCGGGAAGCCCTGATACATATTTGTTCCACCAGTACTGCGTGAACGGTCGGCTCCATATCCAGACATTGCACCAAATAAGTGTTTGCCTGTATGATAGTTATAATCTAAACGGAAATTTATCGATGTACTGACATACTTCGAGTTGTTTGTGGTAAGCTGAGCATAATAAGGACTTCCTACCCAAATTTCCTGCAAATAACTGGGCGAAAAATAACTATTGTCATAATTATAAGAAGCCAGCGTAAAATCGGAATGGAACTTCAAGTTACGCAGCAGCTCTATGTCGACATAAACATTTCCCATAAACTGGTCGCTTTCATATTTTGCTTTACGGTTCAGCAAAGCAACCGGATTCGGGCCACTTACATACCCTGACGGCATAAAATACAACGATCCTTTATCCAGTCGGGTATAATCACCATTCTCATCATAGACGGGCAAATCCGGACGAACCAGCCACGGATGTGTATCAGGAGCCATGATACTTTCCTGACTAGGACTAGTACGCTTTGAGTAAGAATAGCCAAGCAAAGCTCCCATACGTATGCGTTTGGTTATGTCGGTATTGACAGACAAACGTCCGCTATAAGTTTCAAGATTGTCATTTTTGTATAAACCTTCCTGATCGATGGCATTGAAAGCAAACGAATAATCTGTTTTTTCAGATCCGCCACGAACAGAAACATTATACTGATTGGTTATTGCATTTTTATTTCTTGTTTCATCTTCCCAATTAATATTTTCCTTACCAAATGCGCTTTCGTTCAGTCCCAGGAATTTAGTATACATCAACGTATTCCAGTCGACTTCAAAATTACCGTAAGCCATCAAGATTGTCGGATCGTACATCATGCTATACTGCGTAGTCATGGTAAAATTCGCCATATCATAATTGTACGCATCCATCGTGTTACGCAAAATTTCTTCCTGCAACGAACGGAATTCCTGATTGTTCAACGGTTCAAAGACCTTTACCGGATTTGCAATGCTCAATGTATATCCGGCTTCCACAGTAGCCTTCTCTCCTTTCCGTCCATTCTTGGTAGTCACTATAATTACACCATTTGCTCCACGCGAACCATAAATAGCCGTAGCCAAAGCATCCTTCAGTATATCAATGCTTTCAATGTCATTCGGTGCAATATTCATAAGTGGATTCAGTGCATTACTGTCGACAAACATCGGCACACCGTCTATTACATAAAGCGGAGCGTTATTTGCCGTAAGCGAGGTAGAAATCGGATAAGGGGAAGTAATACCACGTACATTGACCGTCATCGTCGCACCGGGTTCACCGCTGTTTTGTGTCACCAGCACACCTTTTATCGTTCCGCCAAGCATATCTTGAACTGTAGATGATGTTTTCGACAGTTTATTCAAATCGTCTTTCTTGACAGACGAAATAGAACTTGTCAGGCTTTTACGGTTCTTGCTTCCGTAACCGATGACAACCACATCGTCGAGCACCTGATTATCTGATTTCAAAACAACATTTAGAACTCAACCGATTTCAAGCCTATAAACGAAAATCGCAACACAGCTCTATTTCTCGGCAATGCAAGAGAATAAGCTCCGTCCATATCGGTTACAGTTCCTTCCGTAGTACCTACAACTACTACCGAAGCCCAGGTACAGGAAGTTCGCTTTCATCGGTAACCGTTCCCTTCACAACATTTTTCTGCTGATTTGCCTGTCGCACTTCCACACTTTTGACTGTAGAACTTGCTGTGGCAAAAACTGATTCCGCATGCAAGGCTCCCACGCTCAGTACAGCTAAAAGATTCATCCACTTACGACCATTCATATTTTTAAATATTTAAGATATTATCCGAAAAAAGGAATTAGTTTTTGTGTTATATGCAAATATAAAATAACTTTAACACATAAACAATTCTTATTCTGAATATTTTTCACATATATATAGAAAAGTTTGTTTTGCTGACATTTTGTAATCTGTTTTACTTCGGATACCCATCATGGCTTTCAGAGAAGAATTACAGCATCAAATTACCTTATCACGCTCGTGACTATAGCTTATCACGTTCGTGACGAGATATTCACACGTACGTGACAAGAGCTCACCACGTACGTGACGAGGTATATTTTCATATTTATAAGTTCTTCATTATTTTTGTATCCGAAAAATAGAAAAACAAATGGCAGGAATTTATCTTCATATCCCTTTTTGCAAACGTCGCTGTATATACTGTGACTTTTATTCTACTACCCAAATGAAAAAAAATCCAGTTATATCAACGCTTTGTGCCGTGAACTGGAAGAAAGAAAAAACTATCTGGAAGGTGAAAAAATAGAAACAATCTATCTGGGTGGAGGAACTCCATCGCAACTGGAATATAAAGATTTTGAGCTTATTTTTCAGACACTCGGCCGACTCTACGATATTCAGCCGAATGCAGAAATAACCATTGAGGCAAATCCTGATGACCTGACAAGTTCCTACGTCAGTATGCTACGTGAGTTTCCGTTCAACCGACTGAGTATGGGTATCCAAACTTTTCAAGAAGATATTTTACGCCTGCTACATAGGAGGCATACTGCACAACAAGCTATTGATGCTTTCGAACGGTGCAGAAAAGCTGGATTTAAGAATATCAGTATCGACCTCATGTATGGACTGCCGGGAGAAAGCATGCAAACCTGGGAATCAGATCTGAATCAGGCTATCCGTATGAAACCGGAACACATATCGGCTTATCACCTGATTTATGAAGAAGGAACTGCACTTTGGAAATTGCGTGAACAGCATCGGATGGAAGAGGCTGATGAAGAACTGAGCGTATCCTTATTCACACTACTCATTCATAAACTGAAAGAAAAAGGATACCAACATTACGAAATATCCAATTTTTGTCTGCCGGGAATGTACTCACGACATAATTCAAGTTACTGGACCGGAAAGAAGTATTTAGGATGTGGTCCCTCTGCACACTCATACAATGGCGTATCAAGACAATGGAATATATCCTCTTTAGACGAATATATCACCAATATAAACGAGGGAGAGCCTTATTCTGAAATAGAGGAGCTGAATTTATATACACGCTATAACGATTTTGTAATTACTACCATACGTACGATGTGGGGGATGAATCTCGACATGCTGAAAAAAACATTTGGCAGCAAGCTGTACGATTATTGCCTCCGTATGGCCTACCCGCATTTACAGCAAGGTACTCTGGAACAGTCTGAAGGAGTTTTGAAACTCACAGAAAAAGGCATTTTTATTTCCGACGGCATCATGAGCGACATGCTATGGGTAGACTGATACGGAGGGGAAGTTATATTGAGAAAAACACTTTATTTAATCAATCATTGTACTCCTCAATGCAAAAATTATTGATAGTAAAGCTGAGGGAATCATAATTGGCACGATAGGCTACAACACGTACAGTCATTCCATCATTGGCAGTAAGTATATATTCGTTCTTATCATTGTTCATCCGGTACCACATACCGTTCTGACCATATAAGAAACGGATTACATTTAACCGTGAAGTATAATCCCAACTGATTTTATATTTTGCCGTTTCTCCTTTATGAAAGGAAAACGTACAGGTATGTTCATCATAATGTACATCATCCAACTCTGTTATTTCTTCTTTATAAAAATTCAGGATAGCTGCCTGCCCCAGTGAGTCGTATTCAAGCTGCACATAATTGCTTACGTCACATTTATAAGTAAAAGGTTCTCCTAAGTGCATCTTAGGTATGGGAGTATATGCTCCTATCTCTTCTTTATTACAAGACGATACAACCAACAAAGCAAAACCGCAGCCTGCTGTCAGCAAATATTTTTTCATGATTTCTGTATTGTTTTTAATAATCGAGTAGGAGGAACGGGATTAATTCCCGTTCCGACCTCTCACACCACCGTACGTGCCGTTCGGCATACGGCGGTTCCCTAATTAACCTTTAAACACAGGATGATAGTACATCTTAAAAGTAGGGTAACCAGCTCGAAGCAAACGCTCATCCGACAAAGCCGCCTGTACAGTGGGATGACTTGCCATTCGCCAGTATTT
>ENA-OQJI01000179-OQJI01000179.1-human-gut-metagenome-genome-assembly--contig:-NODE-179-length-14798-cov-1.034831_pt1 | contig 14798 bp, 16 predicted proteins | sample MGYA00242602_ERZ504768 | MGnify/ENA primary metagenome ERZ504768 (study PRJEB26092, sample SAMD00036368) | human gut metagenome | host: Homo sapiens | study: EMG produced TPA metagenomics assembly of...
CAAAAATCAAGTCTTGGAGGATACTATTATGACGAAATTGCTTTCTTGCCGCTACAACCATGGACACCAACCGGGTGGAAGCCCGGTTCGAGGATGGCACCACCCTTGCCATCGACTGCATCGCTGTGGAGGACGAGTACGGCCATACCCCAGCGCAGCGGGCAGAGCTGGACTGGCTGCTCTACAATAAGCCCTTGGAGTATGCACAGATGGTGCTGAAAGGGGAGATGGAGTGTTATCTTTCTCTCGGCTGCGACCACGGCAGGCTGGAAGATTGAGCCTTAGAAAACGCGCGGCGAAACCGCTAATCGCGCGGCGCGCGTTTCTCAGCGTAAATTCAGCGCAAACCATACCAAGTCAGCGTATTTTCAGCGTAAATCCCGGAAAGTCAGCGTAAATTCAGCGCAAATCAAACTTTCAGCGTAAAAGTCAGCGTAAATTTTCACTTCACGCTCTTGTATTTTGTCCCTCGGCCTACGCCATCAGGCTGCAAGATGCCGTCCTTGCACATCTGGTGCAGGATATAATAGGTTTGATTCTTGTTAAACCCACACAGCTCTTGAGCTTTCTGATTCGTAATCGACGGCTTATGCTTCAGATATTCAAGAATCCGATCCTTTGCCTGAATCTGGCTGACCGTCTTGTCCTGCACATAGGCCACATCGGTTTTCACCGTTTCGTAGACCTTGAGGGACAGCATATAGGTCTTGCCGTTGAGTTCCAGAAGCCCCTCGTCCCGGAGAGCGTTCAGAACCTTGTGGGCGTTGTCATCGGTTTCCTGAATCGTCTTTGCCGCCTGCTTCAGGGTGATTTTCTGGTGCTCCCGGAGATAGTGCAGAATCATCAGCTCCGACAGCGTGAACATCTTGGAACGCTTATCCTGCGTCTCTGCGATAAAACGCACGAAGTTCTGGTTTTCCATCGTACTGCGAAGGGTCAGCCGGACAGAGTTGGGCGTGCTGGCGTACTCCGGGTAGGGTTTGCCCTCAGTGAGCATACTCTGGAACATGATGTCCACGCCCTGCCCGGAACGCTGCACATACTTCAGGTGCTGAAGGGTCATGGCGATCAGCTTATTCCGGGGAATGGACTGGTGGGTGATGATGTTGCTTTCGTTGATGTCCCCCGGAAAGCCGCCGGGGTTCTCAATCACGATCTTTGTGGGGTAGTGCTTGACGTAGATCGGTGCCATGTCCTCATAGGAGCGATGCGCCAGCGCATTCAGCAAAGCCTCCTGAAAAACCGCTTCGGAGAAATCGTACACCTCCAGCCGGAACAGCCCCACCTGCACATTGGTCAGGCGGTTATAGGTGCGGATGCGCTCGGTCAGCTTATCCAGAATCGAGATCACCGGCTCCTGCATATCCATGCGGTTGTCGTATTCCGTCTGCGCTTCGTCGCTGTAATGGAGGTAGATCACCTCCGCTTGCGGCAGCAGACGTGCAATGGAAGCTGCCTTGCCCACAAACAGCAGCCCTGCTACCGTCACACGCACTTCGTCCTTGTCCATTCGGATCAGGTTCAGGTTGTCCAGAAAGGTGGTATCTGCCAAATCCGGCAGGGCAGAGCCTGCATCCCGAATCCGCAGTTTCTCTTTCAGGCGGTACACTTCCAGCAGGTCAATGTCGCTTTCGGATGCGCCCTCCACGATCTTTGCCGAAAAGTCCGGGTTATCGGCAGGGGAGTACACATCGTTTGCAGGGTAGTCGGGCTTTGTCACGTTCCCCAGCCGTCTGTAATAGATGCCGCCGGTGGTGGCAACATGAGAATTGGATTTCTCCACCGATACCACCAGCACCACACCGTCAGAGGTTTCCACCGGCTCAATTTCGGTAAACAGGCTGGGGCGGGTCATATCGTAGATGGCTTCCATCAGTGCCTGCGGGTCGCTCTTGGGACAGCCTGTAATGGTGCCGTCATCTTCCACGCCAAACAGCAGAACGCCGCCCTTTGTATTTGCCAGCGCAACCGCACTTTTTACCGCAAGCTCTTTCCGCTGCCGGTAGTCCTTGCACTTCACCCACGATTTAAACTCCTGCCGGGTGCTTTCCCCGGCAGCAATCATTTTGCGGAGTGCTTGTTCGGTCATGATTGGGACCTCCCCTCTTTTTTATTGTGCTTTTCAGCTTCATCTAAATATTGCTGAATGGTTTTGGGTGATTTGAATATATAGTACGTTCCAGCCGTATCTTGAACAAAGAACGGAACTTTTTTATCTCTTGGATAATTACTCAAATTTTGAAGTTGCATTATAAACTTATCTTTTTTCCACGCGAAGGAAACGCATTGTTCTATATCTAGTTCTGCCGGAAGCTTAGTAATTCCTGCTGGTGTTGGCTCTTGGAGTATAACCCATTTATAACCATCTGGAAGTTTTATACCATAATTGCTGATAATGATTTTTCGGTTTCCAGTATTTACAACATCAAGCGATACATACTGGCATTTATCTGCAAGTTCCAAAGAACCACCAAACGCATAAATTACGCTTTCGTTGAACGTAATCTTAACCTTTTTGCGATTTTGATACCTTGTTTGCCAAAGTGCTATAATTGCGGCAACAGCAGTGGCAATCGCGCTTGCAGCTTGCCAAAACATTCCCCAATCAAACCCTGCTTCAACAGGTTTCATTTTCGTTCTCCCTGCATTTCAGAAATCCAGTTTATTTAATAATGCTCTCTTCGTAATACTTTTTCATTTAACGCATTGAAAATCATTCTTTCATTATTGGAACATCTTCCATTTTCCAGCCCTTCTTGAATATACCGTTCCATTTCTCCCGGTGTAATATATTCGTACTCTTTTCCACCCAGTGATTCAACAAAATCATACGGGGCAAAACCAATTTCATTCCAGCTTTTCATCGTATAGGTTCGAAAACAAGGGACGTTTTTATCTTTGCAGAGCTTGACCAGCACCTTTCGTTTATCCAAGCTCATATTCTCGCCGATAATAATTCCAACCAATTCTGACGCTTCATAATTCAAAAATCCGGCATCTTCATTTTGAATTAACCGCCATTCATTTTCATACGCCCAATCTTTATGCTTAAAGCAGAGCGATTCTTCAATCGCTTCTGACATTTCATCATCCATAAAGTCTATGTCAAACAAATCAAATGTAATATCTGTATAAATCACAGGCTTTATTTCAGAAAAAGTTTTTTCTGTTGAATAAATCAAGCAACAGCCAGAATAGCCACTCGCATAATGCGCCCACATAATAGGAGAGTTTGGAATTGCAGAAACAGAGAGAACTCTGTACTGATTTTGCCTATCTTCCACAATTGGATGTATTTTTCCACAAGCAAGCGTATATCCAGCCCCCATACAATCCAAATACACTTGTAAGGCATTTGCTTCCATGGGGTCATTCAGCATAGAAGGCTTTGGCAAATAAATATGATTATTTTTTATAATATCTACCACACGATTAAAGTCAGTCTGTGTAGATATTGATTTATACTTATAAACAATCTGCGGTCGAACGTGCATAAGATTCCTCTATATTTACTCCATCACTCTAATCGTACTCTCAATAAACGCAATCTCGTCTTCCGTCAGCTCGTACTTCTTATATAGTTCTTCATCCGTCCAAGATTTGCTGAAATCTTGCAAGGGAACAAAGCGGTATGTGCTGCTGGGCGTGTGCTGTGAAATTTTGCAAGCAGATACCAGAACCCGGAAGAATCTTGTTTTAAGATACGAAATGAAATTCTTTGCCTCCATCTCCGTTTTGAACGCAACATACAGGAATGTTTGTGAACACACAGCGGTTTCACCGATGTATTCAGGCTTTCCCACAACATACGGATCATTGCCAGATCCAGCCGCTTCAGGAATAAACACCTTGGGGCAGTCAATATCACCCGTATTCTTTTTGATGCTTTCTCTGGAAACATAGGCAATTGTCCGTACCATATTGTCAAGATACAGCAGTTTCACATTATGCTCTGGCGTGGAATCTTCATAAACCACCGTTGCATTCTTCCCGCTCGTCTTTGGGTTAGTCGGAATACCAAACGGCGTATCATTAGACACAATCGTTGAAACAGTGTCTGTTTCTGCGATGCCACTCATAACTTTCTTAACGATATTCGCAAGTTCCGGCTCACGAACCAAAATGTCAAGGTCGTTCAGGCTTCTAGTCGTTGTTTTCTCCTTGCCATTTTGTGCAAGGGTATATTCGCAATCTCCATCATAGCCGTTATCAATCAAATAGTAGCACAAGCCTCCTTTAATATCGACCGTTGGGAAAATATCCTGCGAAGATGGATAGACATACATCTTACGAATTTTACGATTTGCAAGCATCTGTGTGCGGAAGTCACCCAGCAAATTCTTTCTGCCAGCAGAAAACCAACGAGACGGAATAATCAAACTAATATAATGTGGCTCCACTTCCTCTGCAAGAGAAGCAAAATACTGGTAGATGGGCGCATCATTCGTTCCGCCAGAACCACCCATAAGCCTGATACGGCGGATTGCCCACAATGGCATCAAATTTCATGGGCTGTCCCTCCTTTCCCCATGTGTCGGTGCGCTGCAGCTTCTTTGCCAGACGCTGCGGGTCGTTTTCCATCCGTTCCAGCAGGTGCGGAATGTAGGTGGTGTTGACCGTCCAATCCTGATAGCCCACCAGCGTCCGCCGGGTGATGCTTTCTGCCATCCGGGTCTTGCACAGAACAAAGATCTGCTGCTCCACGGTTTCCTGCCAGAGAGCCTGTGTCTGCTCCAGCGGCAGCTTGTCCTCCGGGCCGGGCAGCTTCATGGCGTACAGGCTGTATGCCATATACAAGGGATACAAGCCGGATTTGGAGTTCATTTCCAGAATCCGTGCCTCCGGGTTGAGGAAGATGTCCTCCGTGACCTGCCCCTGATCCACCAGACGGGGCTCCTCCAGAACCTCCTGCGAATCGAACTGCTCGTTGAGGAAGCAGTAGCCGCCCACCATGTTGCTCAGATGAAGGTTCACCACCCGCCACGGGGTCAGGACGGTTTCCTTGTCGGGGTTGCGGAAGTGGCTGAAGATCTCGGCAATGCGCTTCACACGCTCAGTAGGCGGCAGCTCGTCCGCAGCCTTTGCCATGCGGCGGATGCGTAGACCTGCGCCGCTGACAACATCCTCATCATAGTATTTCAGCAGCTTGCGGAACAAAGCAGTGCTTACTCCTTTTGGCATGAACTCCTGCCAAGATTCAGGGTCTACCAAGTCGATAAAATCCGCCATGTGGATTTCTTCGGTCAAATCGACCTTTGCGCCGTAAATCAACAGCGGCAGACGAATCGAAACATTCCGCAGCAGCCGAATGACCTTATCGCGCTCCTTGCGCTGGTCTTGCAGCTTTTTGAGCAGTTCTTCGTCCTCTTTGCTGCGCTCCCGCTTGGGCTTGTTGGAGAGCTTGGAGGCTTCTTCGTACTCTTCGTTGGTCAATCCTTGATTGTTGATGTGGATTTTTGTCTCTTTCTTGGCGGCTTTCTGCTCGCTGAGCTTGTCGGACAGGGTATGGAACAGCTCCACATCTTCCTCATCCATCACCATGCCGGTATCCTGCTTGTAGACCGATTCATCGTCAAAGCCGCTCTTGATGGCCTTGTCCACGGTCAGCCGCTTGATTTGGCGCATCATCTTCGGTACGCTGTACTCGGTCATTTGCGTACCGTCCACGGCAATCACCGGGCAGAAGTTCAGGAATTCGCCAGAGCCTTACGGTATTCTTCCTCGTTGGTTTTGCCACGTTTGGTGACGCGGTTGACCTCGGAAAGAACATTCAGTGCGCGGTCGGGCGCAAAATCAAAGACGTAGCAGCGTTCTTTCTGCTTGCCGTCCAGCACTCCTGCCGACTGCACCCGGAAAATGGTCTGCATATAGCCGGGCGCAGCCGTGCTTGCCGACCCGGTCAGCATCATCACAGCCGTCCACTCCGGCACCGTCACGCCGGTGGTCAGCTTGCCGCAGGAAATGGTAATGGTATAGCGGTTCGCTTTGATGACCTGCTTTACCAGCGTCAGGGCGTTGTCGTAGGGCATTTCGGCATCGCCGTCGCCTGCAACGTTGGCCACCTTATAGGCTCCAAACACAGGATGCTCTTTCAGCAGCTTGCTCAAGGCACTGGCTTCTTTCACACCCGGAACCATCCAGAGGGTATGCCGGAACATCTCCCGGTACTCCGGCGTGGAGTAAGGATAGTTGCTCTCCGGGTTCTCCGAAGAAATCAGGTCCAGAAAACTGCGCACGTCGGCCTCGTGGACAAAATCACCCACCTGTGCGCCAGCAGGCAGAGGACGAAAATCTCGTGCAGGGTCGCCCGTCCACACCCGGAAAAACTCGGTAAAGTTGAACGCCATCTCCAAGGTCTCGTAGCGGTAGGAGGTAGGCAGACTTTTCCCAAGGTCAAAGGTCAGGATGCGAAGTTCCGGCAGGTCTGCATAGGGGTTATGGTCGCCGGGGTGCAGGGTATCCCACTCCCGCTTGCGCTTTTGCTCCATGACGTAGTCCCACGTGTAGACGTTGTTCTCGTACTTCTGCATCAAATTGTACGGCGTGCCGGATAACTGCAGAACCTTGGGAGCCTTGCCGTTCTTTTCCGCTTCCAGCAAAGACTGCACCTTCTGCCCTCGCTGGGTCTGGGTGCCCTCGTGGGCTTCATCGTAAATCACAAGATCCCAGTCCATATCGAAAACGGCGTTATTCTTGTCAAACTTGCCGTCTGCCCGCTGAGAGCCGCGCAGGTCCTGCATGGAGGCAAAGTAAACAAACGCCTTGCCGGAATTCTGGTAGGCTGTCAGGTTTGCATCGTTGCGTGCATCCATTGCCGCATCGTAAACGGACGAATCCGTATCGAAACGGTCTTTTTCAGGAAAGCACGGTTGTCTCCTTCGCCAAAAATCAGGTCAAAATCGTTGCGCCAGCCATCTTCCACCACCGGGCGGTGGGTGACCACAATCACCTTCTGATAGTTTGCTTTTTTGATAAGCGCATAGGCCGTAACCGTCTTACCGAAACGCATCTTGCAGTTCCAGAGCATCGAGTTCTGCTTGCGGAAATCGTCAGCGTCCGATTGACGCAATCTACCTGCTCGTCACGCAGGGTAATAGCTCTCTTTTTGGGCGCAGCAGGGACAGTCTGCGGCAGAAAGCTGGTCTGCCCTTCGCTCTTTTCGGCAGCAGTCAGCGCCGTGCGGCCTTCCTTGACCGCCTGAATTGCACGGATGGCAACGGACAGCGGCACCTCAAACCATTCGCTCGTACGGTCTGAAAACCAGAAATTCTTGGATGTATAGCCGGAGCGGTATAGCACTTCATGGACACGCTTATCACGGAACAGCGATGTTTCCACTTCTCCATCCGAAAAGGTCACAACCTTACGAGCCAGTTCGGTATATTGCAGGTCGTAAGCAACCATAGCGGTTTTCGTGTAATCATCAATCCGATCACGCGCAGCCTGATTCAATTCCTCGCAGTTGGGCGGAAGCTGTTTGTAGCTCTTGGTGCTGTCAAATGTGGTGTCACCAATTTTCAGATATCCTTCATGATCCTTGTCGTGAATTGCAAAGATATAAATCAAGCGGTACGACATTGTAGGCTCATACGCCGCCATTTGCTTTTCCTCCTCTCACCATTGAAAGAAAAGTCATCGTCTGATTGGAACGCCAATCCTTTATGATGCTGTAAATCCCGTTGTGCGCCCGGATATTTCCGCTTTTGCATCCGGGGCAGAGGTCAATTTGTTCCTCACTGCCGAACCAGCTGATAATTTCAATTTTGTTTTCCTTACAGCTGCCCGGAACCACATACTTTGTGCCGTCCATCTGCCAGAGGTTCCACGCAATGATGTTAGCGATCACCTTCATCTGTCGCAGGTGGGGAAGTTTACCAAAGCGTTCCCGGTAAACTTCCACAAAGGTCACAAACAGGTTTTCCCGTGCCAGCAGTAGGCTGTCGCCTGATACTCAAAGCCGTACACGCTCTGGAACGCCCGCTTTGTCCATGTGAACCATTCTTCTTCAGTATCCGTGTTTTCGCTGATAACACGCAGCTTGCGGTCCAGCAGGCCAATTCGCTGGGAAATGGGAATGGTTTCGCCCGTTACGGTATCGTAGCGGCTTACCAGATAGGGAGCCTCGCCGCAGGAGATTTCTAGCCGCTGTGCATCCACATATTTCTGCCATGTGTGCTGACGGTCGTCCGGGAAAGCGATTTTGTCAGCCGTTGCTTTCCACGACATCTCCTTCTGGATGTTGAAAACATCCTTCCTGCCAAACCATTGTTCATCCACCAGATTGTTCTGCGCATTGCAGATCCAGCTCGGCGTAAACACCTCGGCTTTGTCACGGGTGCGGTTGGTCTGGTGCTCCAGTGCTTTTTTCCACTCTGGGCTGGATCAGGCTATCCTGTTCGCCTGTAACCAGTTCCGGCAGAATCTCTTTTTTGAAGCTGTATTGTTCGCCCAGTTCGGCGTAATCATCGGTTGCCCAGATAATATTTTTCTTGGTGGTCTTGTCCTGAAGCAAAATCTCAAGGAGGGTGCGTTCATGGTCCAAAAGTTCCTGCTCCAACAGGTCAATTCCTGCAATGCTGAACATCCGCCGCCCTCCCTTCCATTTATTGATGGCACTATAATAACACACCTTTCGGGGTTTGTGAATGTGTACCATCCACCGTTTTCATCAGGGCACCCCATTTTCCAGTGCCTGCCGGGAAGAATCCAAAGAGCGGCGGAACGCTCGTTGGCACACGACTTTGCTTGCAAAGTCTAGTGTGTTACACCTTGGTTCCGGCTGATGCGGAAAAGGGGCTGTGAGAGGTTCCGGCAAGCACCTGTTCTGCGGCAGAAGGATGCGCGGATGGGCGTGGCAGTTGATGGTCTTTGCCCACCCAGCGCAGGCTTGCAGAGGAACCAATGGTGTACGTTCTCCTTCCTGCCGCAGCAGCGTTTTTCCCTATCAGGCGCAGGGCAAATGATCAGCGTCTGTGCTTACCCCGGTTTCCCGCAAGTGTCCCCGGTTTTAGCATTGCCGTTTTATAAAGAATCTTTTTTATCAGCTTTCTTTCATCCTCTGTCAGCTTATCGTAGTTGATGCCGATTGCCTTCAATGCTGTTCGGATCTTCTTTTCATCCGCAGACCCTTCAAGTTTCTGTGCATCCTCCAGTTCCTTCATCAAGTTATCGACCATTGCACCATCCGAAGTGGTCTTGTCCTTGCGGTGTTCCGTCTTGATGTTCTTCAGGATAGCCACCAACTCGTCATACAAAACCCGACCAAAGTACTCATCTTCATCGATCTGCCCCAGCTTCAAGGTGCTCATGTACAGATCATTTTCATCTGCTGCATACTTCTTTTTCAGCATTTGCCGGGTCGCTTCCAGACCAGCATTGAGGTTTTGAATGTTTGCGCTGACATATCCATCCACATAGATTTCCAGATCGGTCATGAACCGCCGGAAATTCTCATGCACGATCAGTTCGCACAGCAGCCGATGATTGAATTTTCCATTCCTTAATACGTCCACTGCGCCATCGCTCAGATGCAAGTCCGAAAGGACTGCATCTGGGCGTTTTTTGTTTTCCGTCACACCCAGCAGGTAGTCCGTGGTCACACCATAAAACTCAGCCAGCGTTGTCACGGCGTAAATGCTGAGGTCGGTCACATCGTCACTCTCGTATTTCGACAGTGCCGATTTGGACAGACCCGTCTGCTCTGCCAGAGCTTCTAGCTTCAGATTCCGCTCCACACGCAGGTCTTTGAGCCGTTCTCCCAGTGTCAGCTTGATGTTCATGGTCGCACCTCCGATGTTTTTTGCACAGTATACCACTTCCGGCGGTTCCTGTCCATAAGCGTGGAATTTTGCAGTTTCTGCACCTGTTTTCCGACATTATGGATATACGGCACAGCGGCCATCGTGGTGCTATCCTATAGACAGAAAGAAAACATATTAACTCCCCAGCAGCGAACATATTAAGGGCTTCCCGCGAAAGCCCTCTGAAATATCTTTCATAACAGAACCTTGAGAACAGAATGACCGTCCGAACTGCCCAGACCGCCAAGACCTCCCATCGGGGGAGCGAGCGCCCTGCATGGGGCCGACACAGAGTCCAAAAAGATTTCCTGTCGGGAGGCAGCAAGGGAGACCGGCTTTGAACGTGGCAGGGATCAAATTGATTCGTACCAAAACCTTTGACCAAAGGAGAAATTTTGAGTTTATATCAAAAGATCAAGTCCGCCATCACCGTTCGGCAGGTGGGAGAGATGTACGGCATGGAGCCCGACCGCCATGGCATGGTGTGCTGTCCCTTCCATTCCGACAGCGACCCCAGCATGAAGCTGAACGACACCTATTATTATTGCTTCGGCTGTGGAGCCAACGGAGATGCCATCGACCTCACCGCCAAGCTGTTCGACCTGAACCCCCGGCAAGCCGCCGAGAAGCTCACAAGTGACTTCGGGCTTGACCCGGACAAACCGCCCGCCAATGCCATCGCCCTGCCGCCGCCCAAGCGTGGCCTGACGGACGAGCAGTGGGCAGACATCGCCTACTGCCTGCGGGTGCTGACCGATTATCTTGACCTGCTGCACGACTGGCAAAAGCGCTACAAGCCCGCCAGCCCGGAAGAACCGCTGGACGAGCGGTTCGTGGAAGCCCTCCACATGACCGAGACCATCGAGCACCTGACGGACTGCGTTGCTTTTGGGACGCCCCAGCAGAAGGCCGATGCCGCTACACAGCTGCTGTCCGGGTCGTACCTGCTGATGCTGGAGGAGCGCACCGACCGCCTTGCTCTGGCAAAGTGCGCCTGATAATTTATTCACCTGAAGTGGTGGGTCTCACCGTGGGACCCGCCACTTCACTTTTCTAAAGGAGAGCGATCATATGAAGAAAAACATTTCCCGCAACCCCTTATGGCCGGACTGGTACAACGGCAAGAAGATCGATGAAGTCCAGTTTGGCCGTGCCTTTCTGGAACAGTGGCCACTGAAATGCGTCAACGGCACGCTGTACACGCTGGACGGCCCGGTGGAAGACGAGAGCGAGATCAAGCAGCGCATCTTGGAGAACATCGAGGAATATGTCACCTCCGGCCTGTCAAAAAAGGTCACCAACATTCTGGAGACCATCAAGCTGCTGGCCTTTTCCGACCCGTTTCCCATCGAGCAGGACTGCATCCACCTCCAGAACGGCGTGTACCATCTGCCGGACGGCTCTTTTCAGGAGAGCCGCCTGTTCTGCCAGAACCGCCTGCCTGTGAGGTATGACCCCAAAGCCGCCAGCCCTGACCGCTGGCTGACCTTTCTGCACGAGCTGCTGGACGATGCCGACATCCCCACCTTGCAGGAGTATCTGGCTACTGCCTGATTCCCAGCACCAAGGGCAGAAGATGATGCTCATTGTCGGCAAGGGCGGCGAGGGCAAGTCCCGCATCGGGCTGGTGCTGAAGCGGCTCATGGGAGATGCCGCCAGCAATGGCAGCGTCCAGAAAGTGGAGAACAACCGCTTTGCCCGTGCCGATCTGGAACGCCGCCTGCTGATGATCGACGACGACATGGACATGAACGCCCTGCCCAAAACGAATTATATTAAGACTATCGTGACCGCCGAAGCCAAGCTGGACTTGGAGCGCAAGGGTGTCCAAAGCTACCAGCGGGACATCTACGCCCGGTTCCTCTGCTTTGGCAACGGCGCGTTGACCTCGCTGTATGACCATTCGGACGGTTTCTTTCGCCGCCAGCTTATCCTGACCACCAAGGACAAGCCTGCTGACCGCACGGATGACCCCTTCCTTGTGGAAAAGATGTGCGCCGAGTTGGAGGGCATCCTGCTCTGGTGTCTGAAAGGGCTGCACCGGCTGGTGCAGAACGATTTCCGCTTCACGGTCAGCGAACGAGCCGCTGCCAACGTGGACACCATCAAACGCAGCAGCAACAATGTCATCGACTTCATGGAGTCCGAGGGCTACTTCCGCTTTAAGGCAGACTGCTCCATCAGCTCCAAGGAGTTCTACGACATTTATAAGCAGTGGTGCGAGGACAACGCCTGTCACAGCGTGTCGGCGATCCGTTTCAGCGCAGAACTGCGACAGAACGACCGCCGCTATAACCTTGAAGCCACCAACAACATCTACCTGCCCGGTGGCCGCAGGGTGCGGGGATTCGTGGGCATCGAGCCGCTTGTCCACCCCTGTCCGTAAAAAGTGCATTTTTTCACGGAAGAAGTTCGTACAACCTGTACGGTCTGTACTTGTACGCACCTGTACGGCGAATTGAAGCAAATTAAAACGTGGTATCGTTTGTATTTTGTATTTCTGTACACCGTACGAACCGTACAGGTTATTTGAAGTCCGTACAGATTTTTTGTACACCCCAAGAAGGAGCGTGATCTATGAAAGCCCAATACGGCATTTTAAGGTTCAAAAAGTACAAGGGGCCTGCCATCAGCCCCATCGAAGCCCACAACGAGCGCACCAAGGAGCAGTACGCCAGCAACCCGGATATCGACACGAGCCGGAGCCGCTACAACCTCCATCTGGTGCAGCCGCAGGGCAGGTACCGGGAAGAAGCCGACCGCATGATAGCTGCCGCCCACTGCCGTGTCCGCAAGGACAGCGTGCGGGTGGTAGAGGCTCTTGTCACCGCCAGCCCGGAGTTTTTCAAGGGCAAGTCGCACAGCGAGATCAAGGCGTACTTCGAGTACGCCTTGAAATTTTTGGAGGGCAGACAGCGCCCGGATACCTTTCTCTCTGCCGTTGTCCACATGGACGAGAAAACGCCCCACCTGCACCTCTGCTTTGTGCCCCTGACTCCTGACGGACGGCTGAGCGCGAAAGAGATCATTGGCAACCGCAAGAATCTTGTGAGGTGGCAGGATGAGTTCTGGCAGCACATGGTCAAGCAGTACCCGGAGCTGGAACGGGGCGAAAGTGCCAGCCAGACCGGGCGAGAGCACATCCCGTCCCGCATCTTCAAGGAGATGACCCAACTGACCAAGCAGAAGGAGCAACTGGATGCTCTGCTGGTGGGTATCAACCCCTTCAACGGCAAGAGCCGTGCGGCGGAGATCAGCAAGGTACTGGACAGCTATATCCCCAACGTGGCACGGATGAAGGACCAGTTGCGAAAGTACAACGTAGCCTTCACCAAGACCGCCACCGAAAACGAAAAGCTGAAAGAGAAGAACAAGACGCTCTCTGCCTCGCTGGATAAAGCGAAGGAAGGGAGCGTCTTGAAGCGTCTGGAGGATGCCAAGCTGCGGCAGGACTATGAAGCCGCCCTGAAAACGCTGGACAGCATCCCGCCGGAGGTCATTCGATTCTATGAGAACCGCACGCAGGAATCTGTGGTGCGCCACGATAAGTAAGGAGCAATGCCTATGTGTAATAAAATGTACGAGAATGTGAAATCTTTTGATTATACGAAAAAGTTCTTGCAGTCGGACTCTGATCCGGCTACAATGGAGATGGTCACTCGAACCAATGCCGTCAAGTCTCCGACCAACAGCCCTGAGACCACTAAGCTGGTGTACACGGTGAAGGAGGTCGCGCAGATGCTGGCCATCAGCCAGCGTGCCGCCTACAACCTGTGCAACAGCACCACCGAGTTCCGTGTCCTGCGGGCAGGCGGAAGCATCCGCATCCCGAAAGACAGCTTCGATGCGTGGCTCTACCGGGCAGCTTGATAAGGAGGCAAATCTATGGCATATATCACGAACCGCGGCAGCTCTTACAGTGTCCGCTACACCTATCAGGATGAGCACGGCAAGAGCTGCGACAAATGGGAGAGCTTTCCCACCAAAGAGGAGGCGGTGAAACGCCAGAAGCAGATCGAACATGAGCTGGCGACCGGCAATTTCCTGATCCCGTCCACGGTGACGGTGGCGGAGTTCCTGATGGACTGGCTGCCCAAGCAGTGCAGCAAGCACAAGTGGGCACCCAAGACCTACCAATCCAATCTGGCGCTCATCCAGAACCTCATCATCCCTTATATCGGGGAGATGCAGATGCAGAAGCTGCGGCCTTACCACATCGAAGCCTGTACGACACCCTGAGCAAGACCCCCTGCGGACAGTATGTGGGTGGCAAGCGGCGAGACCTCTCGCCCAAGCAGCAGAAGCGTACCCTCTCCGGCACTACCCTCCATGAGGTCCACCAACTGCTGCACAATTCCTTTCTGCTGGCGGTGGAGTGGGGCATCCTCATCAAAAAGCCCCGTTCCGGTGGACAGCCCCAAGAAATCGATTCAGGAGCGCGCCATCTGGGACGCGGACGAGATGTGGGCCGCACTTGCCAGCATGGAGGGACCCGATTCTGCATCTGGTCAGTCCATCTTACGCTGGTGGGTGCACTGCGTGAGGGCGAAGTCGCTGGTCTGACCCCGGAAGACCTTGATTTTGAGGGAGCAGACGGCACCGGCACATTCCGCATCAACAAGTGTATGCAGCGTGTCCAAAAAGGCATCGCTGGCAAAAACGGGCAAGGGCTGCATCTTGCAGGAGTTTGAGGATAAGCGCGAGGGCAGCACCACAACGCTGGTGCTCAAAAAGACTAAAACAGCATCTTCCAACCGAACCATCTTCATGACGACAGTGTTGAAAGAAGAACTGAAACACTGGCTAAAGCGTTTGGAAATGGACGAAGCCGTTGACCCGGAACGCTATCGCAACAGCGGAATGCTCCTGCGTCTGCCCAACGGTCTGGCGGTAGAGCCGATCCTCATCCGCAAGAAGTTCATCAAGTGGCAGGACGAGCACCCGGAATTCACCCGCATCGTGTTTCACGGCCTGCGGCATTCCAGTGCCACCTATCAG
>ENA-OQJI01000181-OQJI01000181.1-human-gut-metagenome-genome-assembly--contig:-NODE-181-length-14584-cov-0.644186_pt1 | contig 14584 bp, 17 predicted proteins | sample MGYA00242602_ERZ504768 | MGnify/ENA primary metagenome ERZ504768 (study PRJEB26092, sample SAMD00036368) | human gut metagenome | host: Homo sapiens | study: EMG produced TPA metagenomics assembly of...
AGCCTGTTTTCCGGTGTCTTTATGTTTCAATTCAATTCAATCTATAGCAAGACCCGAAAATAATGCAAAAAAAGGCAGTGCTGCAGAGCGCGAATTTTTTGCATTATTTTCGGGGATTACTATAAGTCCGACAGGTCTTGCAGAAAAAAGGCAGATCCCGTATACTGGTAGAAGCAAAAAGATATTTTAACGACAGAGAGGATTAAAAAATAGAAGATGAACGATTCATTTTTACAGGAACAGGGCGTAAGCGGGGCGTTAATTGAGAGTGTGCGGAAATTCCGCGAGAGCTATCCGGTGGCGGAGGGCTTAGAGAACCGCATGAGTACGCCGGAAATCCCGTTTTTTGGAAAAGAGATTCTGGAGATGGCAATTGCCGCGCTGCTGCAGGGCGAAAATCTGCTGCTGACCGCGAGAAGGCAACGGGAAAAAACGTGCTGGCAGAGACACTGGCGTATGTTTTCGGAAGACCGACGTACAACGTTTCCTTCCATGTAAACACAGGAAGCGCCGAGCTGATCGGAACAGATACGTTCCAGAACCAGGAGGTCACACTCCGGAAAGGCAGCATTTACCGCTGTGCAGAGGAAGGCGGTTTTGGTATTCTCGATGAGATCAACATGGCGAAAAACGATGCGGTCAGTGTTCTTCACGCCGCGCTCGACTACCGCCGCATCATCGATGTGCCGGGCTACGATAAAATTCCGCTTCACCCGGCGGCGCGGATGATCGGAACGATGAACTACGGCTATGCGGGAACGAGAGAGCTGAACGAGGCGCTGGTGTCCCGCTTTCTGGTGATTGACAATGCCGCCGCTTACAGAAGAGACACTGTTTTATTTGATGCAGTCAAAATTCCCGGATCTGAAACCGGCGGCACGCGAAGCGCTGGCCGGCCTTTACCTCGATCTGCAGAAAAAGGCAAAACAGGCGGAAATCACCACGCGCGCGCTCGACCTCCGCGGTCTGTTCGGAGCGATCGGCACGATGCGCCAGGGGCTGTCCCCGTATCTTGCGGTGCAGATCGGCATTGTCAATAAATGCTTTGACCTGTTTGAAAAAGAGATCGTGCGGGATGTCGTGCGCACGCGGATTCCGGAAGAGTGGACGCCGCAGGATATTTTTTAGAGGAAATACGTATGGTGACAGAGGAAACATTAAAAACGCATGAGATGGAGCTGGAAAGCCGGATCCGCAATCTCGTCTGGACTGTCAGCGGCGACTACACGCTGAAGCTGAAACCGGATGTGGAGCGGTATGCGAAGGAGCCGGATACGGTACTGTACGACACAATCCGCCAGGGCGCCTTTTCGTGTTACTTTGATCGGGAAGCCTACAGCCTGTATCTGGTGAAGAAGGTTTACAGCGGCGCAGCGGAGGGAGAACTGATGATGCTCGCCCAGCTGGTGACGGAGGAGGCCGTATCGAAGCGGCTCGAAAGCGAGCGCCCCGGTGTCAAGGGCTTTCGAAGGAGAGCAGCGGAGGAAATACTGGACCACTCGTTTGAATCTTTATCCAAAAATGAGACAGGGCGCCTGAAACTGGAGTATCTGCGCGGAAGAAGAGAGGAGGACGAGGGGAAAAGCCCTTCATACTCGGGAAAAACGCGGGAGTGGATGAAACTGCTGAAGCACGCATCCGAAACAGCGGATACAATGGAACTGATCCGGGTGACGGACGAGCTGTACAATAAGGTCGTCGATCCCGCATTTGTGAAAAAGCACGGTGATCTTGCCTCGGTTCTTGCGGTAACGATCGAGGAGCTCACCGAGTATTCCTGGAAGGATTTCCTTTCGGAAGAGCTGTATGAGGACGGGCTCGAGACATATCTGGAGCGAGTTTCGCTTGATATGACAAATTTCACATCAAAAGAGGCGGAAGAGAAGAAAGAAAAAACAGCGGGAAGCGATACCAAAAAGATCGTTGTCGTCGATGAGAAAGCGTTGGCACGGATGTATCAGTACATTCAGCGCAATTACGGAAAAACGTGGCTCTCGGAGAGTGAGGAGAAAAAGCCGGAATTACCAGCTCTGCCGCGGCATCCACAGCGACTGCAGCCTCTATTACACGGAGGGTGTGCTGAAAAATCCGGTCGGAAAGTATTATCAGCTCTCCTACGCGCAGAAGCAGAAGGATAAAAACCTTCATGCCTATTACGACCAGCACCGCGCGGTGCGGCAGAACATTTCGCTGCTGTATCAGGAACTGAAAAAAAGCGATGCTGCTGCAGGAGGATCAGTCGTTTGCGGATGCAGACCACGGAATTTTACAGCCCGCGCGGATGTGGAAGGTGGGACGGAGTCAGAATGCGGATCTGTTCCGGCTGGAGCAGCGGCGGAATTCGCTGGATTTTGTCGTGGATATTCTCGTGGATGCGAGCGGTTCCCAGCGGCCGCGCCAGGAGAATGTGACACTGCAGACGTACATTCTGGCGGAGACCTTAAGCCGCCTGCACATCCCGTTCCGCGTGATGAGCTTCTGTACGTTCTGGGATTACACGATCCTGCACCGGATGCGCGATTACGACGATCCGCGGGAGAAGAACAGCAATATTTTTGAGTATATCACATCCTCAAACAACCGCGACGGGCTTGCTGTCAAGGCGGCGGGGATGGATCTTTTAAAACGCCAGGAGGACCCGGAAGCTGCTGATCCTCTTAAGCGACGGAAAGCCGTACGATGTGCTGGTGAACCGGCCGAATGCGAGAAATCCAAAGCCGTACCGGGATGACTATGCACTGCATGACACGGCAACTGAGGTGCGGCGCCTCAGGCAGCAGGGTGTCTCGGTGCTTGGGGTCTTTGTAGGCGAGGAGACGGAGCTTATGGCGGAGCAGAAGATTTTCGGCAAGGATTTCGCGTATGCGCGCGATATCCGCAACTTTTCCCATATGGTGGGAAGCTATTTAAGAAGAAAAATCGAAGAATAAACGAGCGGAATGCTCCGGGCGGAAAGTGAAAAACTTTTATCCGGAGCATTTTTTTCGATTTTTTTACGCAAACAGGTTGACATTTCCCACAAAATCTCCTAGAATGTTCTATAGCGAACTGTTTAATATGAAACAGTCATCTATAGAACAGTTGCTTATGGAACAGTCCTTATTCAAACAGTTTTATAACGAACAGATGGGGACGGCAGCAAAGGGGAAAGGAGGAAAAAAGCAGCGTGTGTTGTAAAAAAAGAAAAATCGGCCACGAACTGCGGACGCTGGACAATATGATGTCACGGAACCTGATGGCAGCCGCCAGAGAGCGGGGCGTCGATGAACTGACGGCCATGCACGGGTGGATTTTGGGCTATCTGTGCAGGAACGAGCACAAAGATATTTTCCAGAAAGATATTGAAGCGGAATTTAAGATCTGCCGCTCTACCGTGACCAACATTTTAAAGCTCATGGAGAAAAAAGGGCTACATCAAACGGGAGTCCGTTCCCTATGACGCGCGGCTGAAAAAACTGGTGCTGACCGATACCGGAAGAGAGCTTCACGAGAAGACGAAAGATATGATCGATATTCTGGAAGAACAGACAATTGAAGGAATTGCAAAAGAAGATCTCGATACCTTCTACCGTGTCATCGACCAGCTCAAAAAGCAATGTAAAAAAATATGTTAGGAGAGACATCATGTTAAAAACACTTGGAGCACAGGTAAAAGAGTTTAAAAAAGCCTCCATTGCCACTCCGATTTTCATGATTCTGGAGGTTATCATGGAGATGATCATTCCTCTTATGATGGCATCCATTATCGATGATGGTGTAGAAAAAGGCGATCTCCATCACATCTACGTGGTGGGAGCGTTCATGGTGGCAGCAGCAGCCATCGGTCTGTTTGCCGGTATCATGGGCGGAAAATATGGAGCAAAAGCGTCTGCCGGATTTTGCAAGAAATCTGCGTCAGGCCATGTTTGAAAATATCCAGGAATATTCTTTTTCCAATATTGACAAATTCAGTACAGCAGGTCTTGTCACCCGTCTGACCACAGATGTGACGAATCTGCAGAATGCATATCAGATGATCCTTCGTATGTGCATGCGTGCACCGGCGAGTATGATCATTGCAATGATTATGTCGTTTTACATCAATGCACGCCTTGCGAGCATTTATCTGGTGGCCGTTATTCTTCTTGGAACGTGTCTGTTTCTGATCATGCGGTCTGCAACCAAATATTTCGAGCAGGCATTTCCAAAATATGATGAATTAAATGCGAGTGTGCAGGAAAACGTATCCGCAATCCGTGTGGTAAAAGCGTATGTGCGCGAAGATTATGAGACAGGAAAATTTCACAAAGCGTCCGAAAATATTTATAAAATTTTCTGTAAAGCAGAAGAAAATCTTTCCTTTAATGCACCGCTGATGCAGCTGACCGTGTACAGCTGTATTCTTCTGATCAGCTGGCTCGGCGCCAAAATGATTGTCGGAAGCAGTCTTTCGACCGGAGAACTGATGAGCCTTCTGACCTATTGCATGAACATTCTGATGAGCCTTATGATGCTTTCCATGGTATTCGTTATGATCACAATGAGCCTTGCAAGTGCGCGCCGGATTTCAGAAGTCCTGAATGAGAAGAGTGATCTCGATAATCCGGAGAATCCGGACTTTTCGATTCCGGATGGAAGCATTACCTTCGATCATGTCTATTTCAACTACAAAAAAGGAGCCGGCGAGCCGGTTCTTTCGGATATCAATCTTTCCATCCAATCGGGTGAGACAATCGGTATTATTGGCGGAACCGGAAGTGCGAAGACAAGTCTTGTCAACCTGATCAGCCGTCTGTATGATGTAACAGATGGATCCGTTAAGGTCGGCGGAAAGGATGTCCGCTCCTACGATATGGAAACGCTGCGAAATGAAGTAGCCGTTGTTTTACAGAAAAATGTGCTGTTTTCCGGTACCATTCTCGACAATCTTCGCTGGGGTGATAAAAAATGCTTCGGAAGAAGAGTGCAAGCGTGTCTGCCGTCTTGCCTGCGCCGATGAATTTATCGATCGGATGCCGGAGGGCTATAACACCTACATCGAGCAGGGCGGATCCAACGTATCCGGCGGGCAGAAACAGCGCCTCTGTATCGCGAGAGCACTGCTGAAGAAACCAAAGGTGCTGATTCTGGATGACAGTACAAGTGCTGTCGATACCGCAACCGACGCGAAAATCCGGAAGGCATTCCTGACCGAGATCCCTGAAACGACAAAGCTGATCATTGCACAGCGTATTTCCAGTGTGCAGGACGCAGACCGCATCATTGTCATGGAGAACGGAAAAGTAAATGGTTTTGGAAGCCATGAGGAATTACTGAAAACCAATGAAATTTACCGCGAAGTATATGAGTCTCAGACCGGTGGCGGCGGAGACTTTGACGAAAAGAGAGGTGAGTAAGGAATGGCAGAGAGAGTACAGCAGGTAAAGGGGCCGGGAGCAAGACCTCCAAGAGGGGTGAAACCGCAGGTCAAGAATCCGATGAAGATCTTTACCAGAATTATGAAATATGTATTAAAGGATTATACGGTACACTGCATCGCTGTTGTCATTGCGATTTTTGTCAATGTCCTGGCAAATGTACAGGGAACGATGTTTATGAAAACGCTGATTGACGCTATATCACGCCGATGCTGACCCAGCCGGATCCGGATTTTGGCCCGCTGCTCCACGCAATTTTGCGGGTGGCCGGATTTTACGGGATCGGTATTGTGGCTGCGTTCATTCAGAACCGTACCATGATTTATGTGTCCCAGGGAACCCTGCGGAATCTGAGAAATGATCTGTTCGGCAATATGGAAAAGCTGCCGATCAAATATTTTGATACCCATGCGCACGGCGACATCATGTCGATTTATACAAATGATATTGATACCCTGCGTCAGATGATCAGTCAGAGTATCCCGCAGATCATCAACAGTGCAATCACGATTGTCAGTGTCTTTGTCAGTATGCTGATTCTGAACATCCCGCTGACGATTACAACGCTGGTTATGGTATCTATCATGCTGGGAGTGACAAAAAAGGTGGCCGGATTTTCCGGAAATTTCTTTGTAAAACAGCAGAGGGATCTTGGTAAAGTCAACGGCTTTATCGAAGAGATGATGGATGGCCAGAAGGTTGTCAAGGTATTCTGTCATGAAGAGGAGAATATCGAAAAATTCAAAGAAATTAATAACAATCTGTATGAGAGTGCTTACAATGCCAATGCGTTTGCAAATGTTATCGGACCGATCAATGCACAGCTTGGAAATATGAGCTATGTTGTCTGTGCAATTGTAGGCGGTGCACTTGCCCTTGGCAGCGTCGGTGGCTTTACGCTCGGTGGTCTGGCAAGCTTTCTGACCTTCAACAAGAGTTTTAACATGCCGATCAACCAGGTCAGCCAGCAGCTGAACGCAATTGTTATGGCACTTGCAGGAGCGGAACGTATTTTCCGACTGATGGATGAAGAGCCGGAGCTGGACGAGGGGTATGTAACGCTTGTCAATGCGAAGGAAGAAAACGGAAAACTCACCGAGACGAAAGAGCGTACCGGAAAATGGGCATGGAGCATACGCACCAGGCAGATGGATCTGTGGATTACCGCGAGCTGCAGGGCCGTGTGGTATTCGAACATGTTGATTTCGGCTACAACCCGGATAAAATTGTTTTGCACGATGTATCGCTGTTTGCAGAGCCGGGTCAGAAGATCGCGTTTGTCGGTTCTACCGGAGCCGGAAAGACAACCATTACCAATCTGATCAACCGCTTCTATGATATTCAGAAAGGTAAGATCCGTTACGATGAGATCAACATTGGAAAGATCAAAAAAAGATGACCTGAGAAGATCGCTTGGCATTGTTTTGCAGGATACACATCTGTTTACGGGAACGGTAAGAGAAAATATTGCCTTCGGAAAGCTCGATGCGACGGAGGATGAGGTTGTAGCAGCAGCAAAACTGGCGAATGCGCACGGATTCATTATGCGTCTGCCGCAGGGCTATGACACAATGCTGACCGGAGACGGTGCGAATCTGTCCCAGGGTCAGCGGCAGCTTCTTGCGATCGCGCGTGCAGCCATTGCAGATCCGCCGGTACTGATTCTCGATGAGGCGACAAGCTCCATCGATACCCGTACCGAGCGCATTGTTCAGGATGGTATGGATAAGCTGATGAGTGGAAGAACAACCTTTGTTATCGCACATCGTCTGTCCACCGTACGAAACGCCGATTGTATCATGGTTCTTGAGCAGGGACAAATTATTGAGCGCGGTACCCATGATCAGCTGATGGAACAGAAAGGAAAATATTACCAGCTGTATACCGGAAATCAGGTTTCCGCATAGCAGAAAAAACGGAAAAAGTAAGTCCCGCACGACAGAAAATAAAAATCTGTCTGTGCGGGATTTTTTTTGCGAAGCAGCGGCTGGTTTTATGTGCGAGTAGCGAAGCGGATTGCGAATATCCGCTTCGAAATGATGATTGCGAGTGATACAGTAAGTTCCCACAGGTTTTTGGGTCTTGAAAAAGACAGCGGGATTTTATAAAATAGAAGAAGCGTTTGAATATATGCAAAGGAGAAAAACTATGGAATACCTGAATACAGCGCAGGAGCTGCTCGATTTTATCATGCGGTGCAAAAGCCCGTTTCATGTGGTAAAAGAAGCCGGCGATCTGCTGAACGAAAATGGATATACAAAACTGGAGGAGACAAAAGAATGGAGTCTCGTTCCGGGCGGAAAATATTATGTGACGAGAAATGAATCCTCGGTGATTGCGTTCCAGATCCCTGAGAGCGCATTTTCCAGCTACCAGATCATCGCAAGCCACAGCGACTGTCCGACGTTTAAAGTAAAGGGAGAGGACCCATTCGTGACGGATGGTCATTATACCCGCCTGAACGTGGAGGGCTACGGCGGAATGATCCGTTCCCCATGGTTTGACCGTCCGCTTTCCCTGGCGGGCCGCATGGTGGTACGTGACGGAAACAGCGTGAAATCCGTGCTGGTTGATGCCGGACGAGATCTGGTGACGATCCCGAATCTGCCGATTCATCTGAATCGTGACATCAACAACGGAATCAAATACAGTGTGCAGACCGACATGCTCCCGATTCTCGGTGATGAGACAGCGAAAAGATCATTTTTATGAGCTGTTTCTGCCGGATACCGCAAAAGAGGATATTCTCTCCATGGAGCTTTATCTGTATAACCGAGTGGAAGGATCCATCTGGGGTGCCGGAAAAGAGTTTTTATCCAGTGGGCGTCTGGATGACCTGCAGAGCGCGTTTGGCTCCTTAAAGGGCTTTCTTGCTGCAAAGGCAACAGGCCAGGTCAATGTCTGCGCAATCTTTGACAATGAGGAGGTAGGAAGCCTCACAAAGCAGGGTGCGGATTCTTCGTTCCTGACAGAGACACTGCAGCATATCAATGCAGCCTGTGGAAAAGACACGATTGCATATCACAGAGATCTTGCGGGAAGCTTCCTTGTTTCTGCTGACAATGCACATGCCTTCCACCCGGCGCATGCGGAGAAATACGATCCGAAGAGCCGCGTCTACATGAACGGCGGCGTTGTCATCAAACAGAGTGCAAACCAGAAATACACGACCGATGCTGTTTCGGAAGCCGTAACAAAGATGATTTGCGAGAAGGCCGGCGTACCGTGCCAGGTATTCGCAAACCACGCTGACATTCCGGGCGGAAGCACGCTCGGCGCAATTCTGAACTCTCTTGTCTCGGTAACAAGCGTGGATATCGGAATGGCTCAGCTTGCGATGCATTCCCCGTATGAGACGGCAGGTGCCAAAGATACTGCTTATCTGGTGCAGTTCGCAAAGACCTTTTATGAGACGACACTGGTGCGGACAGAGCATGGATTTTCTCTGGAAGAAAAATAAAAGTTTAAGATAGAAAAAAGCGGCCGGCGGGACTTTTGAAAAGCCTCTGCCGGCCGCTTTTTGCGTACTTGCAAAGTGTGTTTTAGGATCAGATTATTCTGTCCGGAGTGCCGTAACCGGATCGCTTTTTGCCGCTTTCTTCGACGGAATCAGACCGCCGATCAGGGTCAGAACGACGCTGAGTGCAATCAGAACAAGCGCCGGGACGAGCGGAAGAGAAGCACTGACCTTCGTCGTATCCGCCAGATGGTGGATCAGAAGGTTGCCCGGAATCATCAGAAGCAGCGAGAGCCCGATGCCGATCAGTCCTGCACAGAGTCCGATGATGAAGGTTTCGGCATTGAAGACCTGCGAAATATTGCGTTTCGAAGCACCGATCGCGCGCAGGATACCGATCTCTTTCTTACGTTCCAGAACACTGATATAGGTGATGACGCCGATCATAATCGAGGAAACCACAAGGGAAATGCCGACAAAAGCGATCAGCACGTAGCTGATGATGTTGACGATATCCGTGACGGAGGACATCAGAGTGCCGACCACATCGGTGTACGAGATTACCTGCTCGTTTTTGCCTTCTTTTTCCATCGTGTCATTGTAACCGTCGAGGATGGAGACAACGTGTTCCTTGCTCTCAAAGTTTTTCGGGTAAATGCTGATCGAAGAAGGTTCGTCAAAATCAGCGTAGCCCAGTTTCTGCAGATTGCCCTCATAGGTGGAAGAGCCGGAAGAACTAAGAGAAGCGAAGAGCTCCTTCATATCATCCTCAGTCATATTCATCTGGAAGGCACTTGCAAAGGCATCGGTGTCAATCTTCATGGCATCGCCCATCGAATCCTGCAGAGAATTACCGACCTGCGTTATGGCGCGCTCCATCTCGGACTGAATTGCAGAGGCCATCTGCGTCATCATCTGTTCCATCGCGGAAGTGATCTGTGTCTGCAGAACCGAGGCGACAGAAGCGGAGTAGCTTCCCATAACGCCTGCCATGTAGTTTGTGAGCGCAGAAGAAACCTGGACTGCAGTCCGTCGAGATCGACGATTTTTGGTGATACCGCTGTTCAGCCGCTGCTGGCCGTCCGCCGTGTTCAGATAGGCGATAAAGTGCTGGCCCATCTCCGTCGGATCCGGCAGGCCGTTCTCCTTCACGTAAGCGAGATAACCGTTGGAAAGCTCCGTCGCAAGCGCAGTGAGCTGGTCGGATGTAATTTCGATATTGCCGTTGTTCTGCATCACCTCGGAAATCCAGTCGTTGATGATCTGAACAGCTTCTTCGGTCTGCAGATACTCCGCAAGATAAGCATCAAACTGTTCCGGATCGGTGTAGCCCATCTTGATCAGGTATGCCTGATACCCTTTGAAGATCCGCTGAATGAGTTCCTGGATCTGTTCCTGTGTAATGGAAACACCGCCGCCGTCCGCAATGATGGTCTGGATGTGGCGCCGCAGGATTTCCTGTGCTTCCGTGGAATTGATGTAGGAGACGAGATCCTCCTGTAAATGGGAATAATCCGCCTCCGGGTGCTCCGAGGCGTAGCCCTGATAGCCCTCCATGAGGCTGGAAGCCAGTTCCTGCATGCCGTCTTCACTGACATTGAGAGTGAGCCCGGATAAAATCTGGCCAAGATCAAGCTGCGGCAGTCCGTCGAAATTAAGAGAGATCTGACTGAGGTCAATCGCACCCGCGAGATCCATGCTGCTTCCGGCGTCCGCAAAGGCACTGGAAAAATCAAGGTTCATGGAATCACCGGAAAAAGCACCGGAGAGTGCGGAATCGTCGAACTGGAAAGCGTTCTGCAGCTTGTCCTCATCGACAGTGATAAAGGAATCCATATCAAGACCGCTGTTCTGATCCACGGTGCCGAATTCCTGATTCGTAAAGATATCGATGGAGGAGTCCGCCATCTGCTGTTTCACAATCTCGGATTTCTTTGCTTCCTCCACAACGTGGCGGGTCAGCGATGCCGGGTAATTGATGCCGGCAGTCAGGGCAGAGGCGGCAGAGTCAGGGGACGGCTGGACAATACCGGTGATTGTGAGCTTTTCGCCGTTGGCAACGAGCTTTTTCATATAGTCTTTGTTGTCGCTTTTATCTTTCCAGACCTGATACTGACTGTCGTATTCGTAGCAGTCGGCGCTGTTCACAAGACGGAACGTGGTGCCGAGGATATCATCGTAGGAATACGTGCCGATGGAGGAAGGGGTCTCGACGGTTTCTTCATTTAAAAACTGGCGGACCATCTCATCCAGCTCGAGTGCATCGCGGAGCCCCAGGGTGTAGAGCAGAAAATCACTCATTCCGCCGTCGGAAGTGAGGACAAGCACACATTCGTTATAGTTTTCCGGCCAGTGTCCGGCTTTTAAGTCGTACTGGTTCTCGTACAGGGAAGCGGTGTCCGGCATCTCGTAAAAGACGTTGGTGCTCATCATGGATGACATGATGCTGTTGGAGCTTGCGCCAAGGCCGAGCGAGCGGAACGACTGGTCCGGGTGCACCTGGCGGATGGAATCGCCGTCTTCGCGGTAGATCTGCGGCGTGACGGAGTAGGAATATTCGATGGCATTTGTGTAATCGGAAATGCCGTCCGCACCGCCGTCAAGGTACTTTTTCAGGGAAGCGAGATCGTTGGAGTTCATGGTGGAGAACATGTTGGTCACGACTTCCTGGACTTTGATTTCATTCTTTTTGCCGGAATCTTTTGAGTCTTTGCCGGCATTCTGTGAGCCGACCATCATCGAAGTGAGGTCAAAGCCGGTGCTCTGGATCTGAAGCGGATATTCGGAGAGAGTTTCCTCCTCCATATTCTGAATATACTCGTTGACACCAGAGGAGAGTGCCAGAATCAGTGCAATGCCGATGATGCCGATCGAGCCGGCAAACGAGGTGAGCAAGGTCCGCGCTTTCTTGGTGCGCAGGTTATTAAAACTTAAGGAGAGCGCCGTCAGAAAGGACATCGACGATTTGCCCATGTTTTTGTGTTTGGGCGGAAGCAGGGTTTCGGAATCCGGCTCAAACGGGTTCGTGTCGGAGCAGATCACACCGTCACGCAGGGTGACGATCCGGTTGGCGTAAAGCTCGGCGAGCTCCGGATTGTGTGTGACCATGACGACAAGGCGTTCTTTGGCAACTTCCTGCAGCAGGTCCATGACCTGAATACTGGTGTCGGAATCGAGCGCGCCGGTCGGCTCATCGGCAAGCAGAATTTCCGGATCATTGACAAGAGCGCGGGCGATGGCGACACGCTGCATCTGACCGCCGGACATCTGGCTCGGCCGCTTGTGGAGCTGTTTTCCAAGACCGACCTTTTCAAGTGCCGCGATTGCTTTTTTGCGCCGCACCTCTTTGGAAACACCGGAAATGGTAAGCGCCAGCTCTACGTTTGCAAGGACGGTCTGGTGCGGGATCAGGTTGTAGCTCTGGAAGACAAAGCCGATCGTGTGGTTCCGGTAGGAATCCCAGTCGCGGTCCTTATACTTTTTCGTGGAAATGCCGTTGATGATCAGATCGCCGCTGTCGTAGCGGTCGAGGCCGCCGATGATATTCAGAAGCGTCGTCTTTCCGGAACCGCTCGGCCCTAAAATAGCGACAAACTCGTTGTCGCGCAAATTTAAGGACACATCGTCGAGCGCTTTCTGTACCAGCGTCCCGGTCCGGTATTCTTTTTTGATATGCTGAATCTGTAGCATAAAAGGGTAACTCCTTCTGTGATTAATATGTGAACAGTTGTCCTTTATTCTACAACGAAATACGGGAAAAGTCCCGGGCTTTAGAAAAATTTAAGAAAAGTTTATCGACAGAAAAAAAGTTCCGCCTCTGTTTCAGAAAAACAAAAAACGGAACTTTCTTTATCTGTGATACTTATGATGCCGGAAAAGTCAGACTTCCATCAGAAGACCTTTCATATAAGCCTTTAAGATTTTCTTTTTCTCCAGCGAAAGATTATTGTAAAGCGTAATGATTTCCTGTTGTCCTTCGGTAAGCTGCAGGGCATCCGGCTCGTCGAGAAAGAAATCGGCAAGTGTGATGCCGAAAGCGTCGCAGAGCTTCTGCAGGGTAGGGATGGTTGGAATATTGGTGCGGTTTACCATATTATTTAAGGTAGAATAGGGAATGTCCGCCTCTTTTGCAAGACGGTAATAAGTCCAGGAACGCTCTTTGCATAAATCCTGAATGTGCTGTATCACATCTTTATCTCTCATAAAAAGATACCTCGTATTCCTATGTAATGTAGCGGCATGAAAATTGCTACTCACATATATTATACGTCTGTAAAAGAATAGAAACAGATCTTAAAGAGAGATGCAGAAAAGCTGTACAAATAAGAAATAATGGGAATTTGAGAGAAAAAGAGAGAAAAACCCGGCAGGAAAATAAGGTCTCCCGCCGGGTTCTGCAATCGTTTCAAAGTCTGTGATTCTTACTCTTCGGTGGAATTTTCTTCCATCTCGTTGAACTGCTCGGTATCCATCAGCTCGTCGAATGCGTCTGCTGCAATTTCGTACTCTTCATCGGAATCGATGTTGTCGAGGTTCGGCTGGCCGTTCTCTTCGTAGTAACGATACAGATAAACTTCGCCGTCTTCGTTCTCGCCGTTTTCATCGAGCGGCAGAAGAGCGATGTACTCTTTCTGGTTCGGAGCTGGGAAAATGGTCAGTACGGCACATTTTACTTCGGTATCGTCGTCCAGTGTCAGGGTAACAGTCGGCTGATCCAGATCCTGGCAGTCGCAGCCGCAGTCTGCGCAGTCTCCGCTGCAGGATGCGCTGTTGAATAATTCTTCACTCATTTGTATTACCTTCCTTTTTCGTGTTCAAGTCTTATCAGGTTCTTGTCTGCCATTCTAACAGATAATAGAAAAAAAACACAATGGCTGTGCCGGGAAAGCAGAAAAAATGCGGCTGATACAGGAAAATACGGAAAAGATACAATAAATAAGAACGAAAAAATGAAAAATTAGTCGTATTTTCTATTGACTGTTTTCGGGTACAGTTTTATACTATCACTATTGAATCTAAATATACAGGCAGCTGAACAAACTTATCCTCAACTGCCGGGGAGGCAAAAAATGGATATCAGATTGAAAAAAGAGAACATTTACAGGAAAAACCGGATCAGAAAAATCTTGGATTCGGAAAACACTTTACAGACTATATGTTTGTCATGGACTGGGACAAAGAGCAGGGATGGCATGATGCAGCAATCGTACCGTACGGCGGAATCCCGATGGATCCTGCAACCATGGTACTTCACTATGCACAGGAAACGTTCGAGGGACTGAAAGCCTACAGAACAGCAGAAGGAAAGATCCAGCTGTTCCGTCCGGAAATGAACGCACGCCGTATGATTAAATCCAACGAGAGACTCTGCATGCCGGGCGTACCGGAGGAGATGTTTGTAGAGGCTGTCAAAGCACTGGTTAAAGCACAGGAAGACTGGGTACCGTCTGAGCCAGGTACATCTCTTTACATCCGTCCGTTCATGTTCGCTACTGAGGCAAGCCTTGGCGTACATATGGCAAAATCCTACAAATTCGTTATCATCACCACTCCGGTTGGAGCATACTATGCAGAGGGCATCAACCCGGTTAAGATCCTGGTTGAGGATGAATATGTTCGTGCAGTCAAAGGTGGCACAGGATTTACAAAATGCGGCGGTAACTATGCAAGTTCCATCGCAGGCCAGGTAAAAGCAGAGAAGATTGGGATGCACCCAGGTTCTGGTGGCTGG
>ENA-OQJI01000182-OQJI01000182.1-human-gut-metagenome-genome-assembly--contig:-NODE-182-length-14496-cov-0.901733_pt1 | contig 14496 bp, 16 predicted proteins | sample MGYA00242602_ERZ504768 | MGnify/ENA primary metagenome ERZ504768 (study PRJEB26092, sample SAMD00036368) | human gut metagenome | host: Homo sapiens | study: EMG produced TPA metagenomics assembly of...
AAGAAAAGAAAAAAGTACAGACCGAGAACCAGGAGAGAATTAAACTCCGTTTTCTTGAGATGGTTCGAAAATTTAAAAAACAGAAAAATGCAGTAGTTGCGCTTTGTTTTATCATTTTTCTCGTTTTCCTTGCGTTTTTCGGAAGCAAAATTGTGCCGTACGGAATCAATGAGTATGATTATAATGCGATTCTGCAGGGACCAAGTATGAAGCACCTGTTTGGAACGGATGAGTTTGGACGGGATCTGTTTTCCCGTATCGTCTGTGGAACCCGGATTTCACTTGCAGTCGGATTCGGCGCTGTTACGGTCGGTGCAGTCTGTGGTACCATTCTCGGACTTCTGGCCGGATATTACGGCGGATGGATTGATTCTATTATTATGAGAATCTGCGATGTTCTGTTCGCTTTTCCGGGACTGATTCTTGCAATCGCCATCGTGGCAATCCTCGGAAGCGGCATGACAAACGTTGTGATTGCGGTCGCTGTCTTTTCTACACCGACCTTCGCACGACTTGTCCGAAGCAAAACGCTGAGCCTGAAAAATTCCGTCTTTGTCCTGGCGGCACGGAACATCGGTGTTTCCGATGCAAGAATTCTGTTTCACCATATTCTGCCGGGAGCCATTCCGGACATCATTGTACAGTATTCCATGTCATTTGGATCTTCCATTCTGACAGCATCGAGCCTTTCCTTCCTGGGAATGGGCGCACAGCCGCCGACACCGGAATGGGGACTGCTTCTTTCCAACGGAAGAAACTATATGGCAAGTGCAATGTATGTGACGATTTTCCCGGGTCTTGCGATTTTCCTTACCGTACTGAGCTTTAACCTGTTAGGCGACGGACTTCGCGATGCACTCGATCCGAAACTTTCCGATTGATAAGGAGGAGCAGAAGTGGCTACTGATAACGTACTTGAGATAAAAAATTTACATACGTATTTCTATACCGATGGCGGCGTGATCAAAGCAGTAGACGGTGTCGATGTGGAGCTTCGACGCGGCGCAACGCTTGGTATCGTAGGCGAGTCGGGAAGTGGAAAGAGCGTGACATCCCTCTCTGTGATGGGATTACTGACCGGAACGAAAGGAAAAATTGCTGACGGCGAAATCCTGCTGGATGGCGATGACATTGTAAAGCTGACGAAGGAACAGCAGAGAAAGCTGCGCGGAAGCAAAATTTCCATGATTTTCCAGGAACCGATGACCAGTCTGAACCCGGTCATGAAGATTGGAGACCAGGTGCAGAATGTGTTCTGCAGCACGAAAAAATATCAAAAAAAGAGGCACTGAAAAAGGCGGAAGATATGCTCCGGAAAACCGGTGTTCCGCGTGTGGAACATATGATGAAGGAGTATCCGTTCCAGCTTTCCGGCGGCCAGAGACAGAGGGTCATGATTGCCATGGCACTTGTATGCAAGCCGGAAATCCTGATTGCGGATGAGCCGACGACTGCACTGGATGTAACGATTCAGGCACAGATACTGGATCTGATGAATCAGCTGAAAAAAGAGACAGGTACATCCATCCTGTTTATTACACATGATCTTGGTGTTGTCGCAGAGGTCTGCGATGATGTTGCCGTTATGTACTGCGGCCGCGTGGTAGAGCGCGGAGATGTAAAAACAATTTTTCGCCAATCCGTCCCACCCGTATACGAAGGGACTGCTGGGATCGAATTCCGAGACTGGGAGACGCCGGAAAGAACTGAAGTCGATTCCGGGTAACGTTCCAAACCCGAAATATATGCCGAAAGGCTGCAAATTTGAGCCGCGATGTCCATACGCTTCGGAAAAATGCCGCGAGGAAGAACCGGGATTTTTCCAGATCGAAGAAGGCCATATCAGCAGATGCTGGCTCTGCGAAAGCGGACAGCTCAAAACAGATCACGTAGAGAAGGCAGGTGACTAGGATGTCAGATACATTACTTAGAGTAGAGGATTTGAAAATTTATTATCCGGTTGCCGGAAGCGGATTTGGGAAAAAGGAATTCGTCAAAGCGGTAGACGGAGTTACCTTTGAGGTGAAAAAGGAGAGGTATTCGGAATTGTAGGCGAGTCCGGCTGCGGAAAATCCACGCTGGGAAGAGGCGTCTGCAAACTGGAAAATCTGACATCGGGCCATGTGTATCTGGATGGAGAAGATATTACAGAGTACAATGACCGGAGAATGCGTTCCATCCGGAAAAAGGTACAGATGGTTTTTCAGGATCCGTATGCGTCCCTGAATCCACGGATGTCTGTTTTTGACATCATTGCAGAGCCGCTGCTGGTGCATCATCTGTATCAGGATAAAGCGGATCTGGAAAAGAAAGTGCTGGATCTTTTGCACCGGGTAGGACTGGATGACTACCATGCAAACCGTTATCCACATGAATTTTCCGGCGGTCAGCGTCAGAGAATCGGAATTGCCCGTGCACTTGCGGTAGAACGTCTCTGATCATCGCAGACGAACCGGTTTCGGCACTGGATGTGTCTATTCAGGCGCAGGTTCTGAATCTTTTAAATGAACTGAAGCATGACCTGGATCTGACCTATATTTTTGTTGCACATGACCTGAGCGTTGTGGAATACATCAGTGACCGTGTCGGCGTTATGTATCTCGGCAATTTCGTGGAGGTCGGAGAAAAAGAGAAAATTTACAGCAATCCGATGCATCCGTATACGCAGGCACTGCTTTCCGCAGTTCCGGTTCCGGATCCGACGGCAAAAAGAGAAAGAATTCTGCTTGAGGGAAGCATCCCATCCGCCCACAAGCCGCCGACAGGCTGCAAATTCCATACCAGATGTCCAAAATGCATGGAATGCTGCAAAACACAGGCACCGGAGCGGTATGAAGTGGATGACGGACATTACGTATATTGTCATCTTTATGATAAAGAAAGAAGGGAACAGCAGAAATGAAGCTTTTTATCAGTGCAGATATCGAGGGCTGTGCCGGAGTGGCACTGACCGATGAAACACATAAGAAGGAAAGCGTATACCAGAGATTTGCAGAGGAGATGACCGAAGAGGTCGTTGCGGCATGCGAAGCAGCACATGAAGCGGGCGCGGATGAGATTGTCGTAAAGGACGGTCACGGAGATGCATCCAACATTGACCCGCTGAAAATGCCGGAGTATGTCACCCTGATCCGGGGAAAGAGTGGTCATCCGTATAATATGATGTATGGTATCGACGACAGCTATGACGGCGTACTGTATCTTGGATACCATGCACCGGCAGGAGATCCGAATTTTTCGATCAGCCACACATCGACAGGAAACAGCCTGTATATTCATCTGAATGGAAAAGTGATGAGTGAGTGCATGCTGAACAGCTATACAGCAGCATCACATCACGTACCGGTGCTGTTCCTTTCCGGAGATGAAGAGATCTGCCGTCAGGCCAAAGAACTGATTCCGGGCATTACGACAGTGGAAACGAAGCATGGTGTCGGTGCGGCAACGTGGTGCAAAGCGAAAGGAAAAGTGATATCCGAAATCCGGGAAGGGGTAAAAAAGGCAGTTGCCGGACAGAAAAAAAGAGTGTCAGGTGGCTCTTCCGGAGCACTTTACATATGAGGTAACCTATAAAGACTGGAAAAAAGCGTACACGATGTCGTTTTATCCGGGAATGCAGAAGGTAGATACCTTCACAAATAAGCTGGAGACAGATCGCTGGATGGATATTGTCACAGCACATTGCTTTGTTGTATATTAAGAATATAAATCTGACAGAAACCCAAAGAAAAGAGGATAAAACAATGGATATAGAAATGTTTGGTAAGCTTTCCGATGCATTTGGACCAAGTGGATTCGAGGAGGATGTCATCCGTACCATAGCAGATTACTGCAAAGAATTTGATGTAGAAAATGACGCAATGAATAACCTGTATGTGCGGATGCCGGGAACAAAAGCAGGATTCCCGTCCGGTCATCCAGCTGGATGCCCATCTGGACGCATGCGGTTTCATGGTACAGAATATCCAGGACAACGGATGCCTTGGCATTATCATGCTTGGCGGCTTTCATCTGACCAGCCTTCCGGCACATGCGGTATGGATCCGCACCAGATCCGGAAAGATGGTACATGGTATTATCTGCGCAAAACCGGTTCATTTCATGACAACAGCGGAACGCAGCAGTCAGACTCTGGAAATTGAAAAATGTATGTGGATGTCGGAGCAACCAGCCGCGAGGAGGTTGAAAATGTTTTCGGAATCCATATCGGTGATCCGATGATGCCGGATGTAACCTTTGAATACGATGCAGAGCATGAGATCTGCTTCGGAAAAGCATTTGACAACCGGGCCGGCTGCGCATGCATCGTAGATACGATGAAACAGCTGGAAAAGGAGCAGGCTTCTCTTGCGGTTAATGTTGTCGGCGCCTTTGCAGCGCAGGAGGAGGTCGGAACCCGCGGTGCTGTGGTAACAAGTCAGATTGTAAAACCGGACCTTGCCATTGTATTTGAGGGATCTCCTTCCGATGACTTTTTCATCAGCGCAGGACAGGCACAGGCTGCATGAAGAAGGGTGTTCAGATTCGTATCCTGGACAACAGCTATATTTCCAATACGCAGTTTATTTCACTGGCCGAGGAAGTGGCAGCAAAATGCGGAATCAAATACCAGGAGAGTGTAAGAAGAGGCGGAAGTACAAACGCAGCAAAAATCAGCGTGACAGGAAAAGCAGTTCCGTGTCTGGTGCTTGGTGTTCCATCCCGCTATGCGCACAGCCATTACAATTTCTGCGCAAAAGAAGACCTGGAGGCAGCAAGCGCAATGGCAGCCAATGTCATTCGTGCTTTAGATGAGGAAAAGATCCGTCATATCTGCCATCAGGATGTACTGTAAAATATTCGATAACGAAAGAAAAAGCATGCCGGAAGCGGGTTCACAGGAAAGGTGAAGCCGTTTTCGGCATATCTGGTAAAAAAGGAGAGTTTACAAGTGAGAAAACCGATCATTGGAATCTTGGGAATACGTATAAAACACAGCCGGGACTTTTTTCAAGTGCGGAGAGAATGTATGTCAACAGCGATTATATCGAATCAGTTCTGAATAACGGCGGAATTCCTATGGCAATTCCGGCAGTTGCCATGAAAGCGGATCCGGAAGGCATACTTGCTGTGTGCGACGGAATTCTGGTTCCCGGCGGAGAGGACTTAAATCCGTGGTATTATGGGGAAGAGCCAAAACCGCAGATCCAGACCATCCGCCCGGAGATCGACGAGGCATGGTTTGCACTTGGACGGGCAGCAAAAGAGATGGGAATGCCTATGCTTGGCATCTGCAAAGGAATTCAGTTTTTAAATGTCCTGTGCGGCGGTGATCTGTACCAGGATATCTATACACAGAAGGAAACTACAATTCTGCATCTGCAGTCCCTGGAGCGGTCGTATCTGCATCACCATGTAGAAATTAAAGAGGGAACCCATCTGGCAGAAATCCTTGGGGCGGGAACCCATGCGGTAAACTCCATGCATCATCAGGCAGTGCGTACGCCGGGAGAGGACATCGTGGTTTCAGCAACGGCGCCGGATGGAACCATCGAGCGATAGAAAGCCGCAACGGACAGATTGTGGCCGTACAGTGGCATCCGGAAGGGCTGATCCACTCAGCGCCGGAGATGAACCGCCTTTTTGCGGATCTGGTAGAAAGAAGCAGCAGATACAGAGAGAAAAAGTAACGATTTGGAACCATGTAAAAGGAAAGAAAAACCGGGATGGGACTTTTGAACCGTTACGAAAAAATAAGAATGGATAAAGATGCGATTCTAAAAGCAGAGAGCAGGAATCGTTCGGGAGGCAAAAAAGAATGAACAGAACAATAAGAGTATCGGCGGCAGGTGATATTCTGATTATGAAACGGCTTCTGCCGGGGGTATCAGGATGTTTTGCCGATTCGCGAATTTCTGATGCAGGGAGAGGTTCGGATGGCGAATCTGGAAACGACGATATCGGACGGCAGCTGTTACGCATCGGCGTATTCCGGCGGAACATGGCTGACGGCAGATGCGAAGTGTCTGGAAGATACCCTGCGTTACGGTTTTAATTTTCTTGGGATTTCGAATAATCATACGATGGATTATTCCTATGAAGGACTTGCATCTACGATCAGCGAACTGAAAAAAAAGGATGTGGCATATGCCGGAGCAGGCAAAAATCTTTACGAAGCATCGCGTCCTGCCATTCTGGACACAACAGCGGGACAGATTGCGGTGATTGATATCTGTTCTACGTTTGAGAATGCAGCCAGGGCGGGAAGCCAGACGGAACGGCAGCCTGGCAGGCCGGGCTTAAATCCGTTGCGCTTTTCGGAAAAATATACCATTACGGAGAAACATGCGCAGGATCTTGCAAAGATTGCAGAGGTGACCGGAATCAACGGACTGCGGGATCTGCACCGGCAGGAGGGATTTATAGCTCCGCTTTCCGAGGGTGTCATGGAATTTGGCGGGAAAATGTTTGAAATCAGCAAGGACGGAACAGAGGGAAGAAGCTCCAGCCCGAATCCGATCGATGTGAAACGCACCGTCGATGCAATCCGGGAAGCGAAGATGACATGTGAGGCAGTCCTGGTTATGGTACATTCACATGAAATCCGTAAGGACAACGACGAGGAAGCGGATTATTTTCTGGAGGAATTTGCACACGCCTGTATCGATGCGGGAGCCAGCGCGGTGATCGGGGGCGGAACGCATCAGCTGAAGGGAATCGAACTGTATCATGACTGTCCGATTTTCTACTGCCTCGGAAATTTTATTTTTGAAAATCAGTATGTACGCCTTCTGCCTGCGGACTACATGGAAAAATATGGTCTGAATATTCACACGGCAGCATCCATCGGAATCGCCAGGCGGCAGGAGCAGTCCTCACATTCCCTCTACGAAATTCCGGAGGTCTATCGGAGTGTGCTGCCGTATTTCGAGATCTGTCAGGGAAAATGCACACATCTGGAGCTTCTGCCGGTCGAGCTTGGTATGGACAGGGAAAACGCAGAAAAAAATATTCCGTACGTGGCAGACGAAAAAACAGCAGAAAAAATTGCAGAATATCTCACCCGCGTGAGCAAGAGATATGGAACAGAATGGGAATACAAAGAAGGAAGGATTGTACTTCATGCGTAAAAAATGGGAAATAGAAGAGGAATACCGAAACTTTTGCCGGAACAACAAAGAACTTGCGCTGCAGACGCTGCGGGAGCTGACACTGACCCCGACGGAAACGGGAAAAGAGGATCAGAGAATCGCATATTGCATGGAATGGATGAAACAGCAGGGCATGGAGTCAGTTCATACGGATGAGCTTGGAAATGTAATCTGGGAGTATCGGCCGGAACAGGAAAAGAAGGTTCTGTATACGGCGCATCTGGACACCGTGTTTTCGCTGGAGGAGCCGCTGGAGATTAAAGAAGACGGAATGATCTGGCGTTGTCCCGGCATCACAGACGATACCGTGAATGTCGTGATGCTTCTGATGGCGGCAAAATACGTTCATGAGACAGAGCCGGAGCTTCCATGCGGTCTGATTTTTGCAGCGGATCTGGGAGAAGAAGGGCTTGGCAATCTGTGCGGAGTTCGCGCGCTTGTCGACCATTATGAAAAAAATCTGTGTGGAATGGCAGCCTTTGACCTGTATCGGGATAAAATGTATCCCATCTGCATCGGGTCTGTCCGGTATCGGATTTCGGCAAAAACAAAGGGCGGTCATTCCTTCCTGAATTTCGGAAGAAAAATGCTATTGCAGAGCTTGCGGGCCTGATCGGAGAGCTTTACCGTTTTCAGACGGATGCAGCATCTCATACAACATACAATGTGGGAAAAATAGAGGGAGGAACCTCTGTTAATACGATTGCGCAGGATGCCTCCATGCTGTTTGAATTCCGTTCGGAGGATTACCGGAGTCTGGAAGCCTGCGAAACATATCTGGAGCAGACCATAGCAGCACGCCAGAGTGAGGAGGTACAGTATTCCTGTGAGCTCGTCGGAAAGCGGCCGTGCGCAAGAGAAACCGATCCTGTCCAGATGGCACGTATGACGCGGTGCGCACAGAAAACGCTGAAGGCAGCCGATGGGGAAGAACCGGTATGCACTGAAGCATCCACAGACTGTAATATCCCATTGTCGCGGCATATTCCTGCCATCTGTGTCGGTTTCTGCCGGGGCGGGGGAGCACATACCAGAGAAGAATGGCTTGATGCCGCCAGTGTAGAAGATGGCATGTGTGCAGCCGCAGCACTCGTATGCCGGCTTCCGTGGATGTGCTGCGAGAGCAGAGTCGTTGTAAGGGACGGGATAGAGGACCGAAAAGAGAAAGAGGAAATCCGGCGGCTGCTGGAGCTGTGCGATCAGGACTTCGTTCCGCCGCTTTCCCACCGCAACAGTACATCCCAGACGAACTGGGCCGAGACAGAAGAAAAGACGGATGGAATTGCAGAATATCTGGAAAATATCTGCAGTCAGCATGTGGTGCTGTGGAAGGAAGAGGGAGTCGTGCGGGCCTTTATGACCTGGAAGGATCATTTAACTGTGAAAATCTGGAAGCATATCCGGATTCCTGCTATCTGACCACCCTCTGCGTCTGGCCGGATTACCGCGGACAGGGAATTTCGGAGGTAATGTATGCAGAAGCAGAAAAGGACATCGCGGCAAAATTTCCGGGAAGCCGGATTACTCTCCGTACCTGGTCCACGAACGGGGCCCAGGAGCATATCCTGGACAAGCTGGGATATAGTCTTGTCAGGCGGCTGAAGGATGACAGGGGAGAAGGAATTGATACGGTTTATTTTGTAAAAAAGGAAGAAAACGACAGATAACATGGTGCTTGCAAATCGCAGTTGAAAGTGTCATAATCGGAAGCATAAGACAGCAAAAGGAGGGCTATAGCTATGCCTTGTACAACTATTTTAGTTGGAAAGAAAGCATCATATGACGGTTCCACCATGATCGCGCGAAATGACGATTCCGGTGCGGGCCATTATACATCGAAAAAATTTGTGGTTATTCACCCGGAGGAGCAGCCGAGAACCTATAAAACCGAGATTTCACATCTGACCATTGAGCTTCCGGACAATCCGATGCGGTACACTGCAGTGCCAAACGCAGAAAAAGGCGAGGGGGTCTGGGCGGCAAGCGGCGTGAATGCAGCGCAGGTCGGTATGACTGCGACCGAGACAATCACATCGAATCCGCGTGTGCTGGGTGCGGATCCGCTTGTTGTTTATCAGCCGGCGGAAGACGGAAAAGAAGAGGTTCCGGGCGGAATCGGCGAGGAGGATCTCGTTTATATTGTTCTTCCTTATATTAAAAGCGCCAGAGAAGGTGTCAAAAGACTGGGCAGCCTGCTGGAGCAGTACGGTACATACGAGATGAACGGCATTGCATTTCAGGACCACGATGAGATCTGGTGGCTGGAGACGATCGGCGGCCATCACTGGATGGCAGTGAAAGTGCCGGATGACCATTATGTGGCCATGCCGAACCAGCTTGGCATCGACCATTTTGATCTGGAGGATGCACTCGGCGAACAGAAGGAATATATGTGCTCAGCAGACTTGAAAGAATTTATTGAAACATATCATCTGGATCTTTCTATGGATGGAAATTTTAATCCTCGCGATGCTTTCGGAAGCCACGATGATTCCGATCACGTTTACAATACACCGCGTGCCTGGTTCATGGAGCGCTGTCTGAACCCGCACACGAAAAAATGGGACGGACCGGATGCCGATTACACACCGGTATCTGACGATATTCCGTGGATGATGGTTCCGGAGAAGAAGATCACCGTAGAGGATGTGAAATACGTACTGTCTTCCCACTATCAGGGAACACCGTACGACCCGTATGCCGCATACGGCGAGAAATCGTGGAAGGGGGCATACCGCTCCATCGGTGTCAACCGGACCGATTTCCTTTCTGTCATCCAGATGCGCCCGGATCACAAAGGAGACAACGGCATTCTGCAGTGGATTGCATTTGCGTCGAATGCGTTCAATGTGCTGGTTCCGTTCTACACCGATGTGACGACAACACCGGAGTATCTTTCCAACACAACGGGAGAGGTTTCCACAGATAATTTCTACTGGGCAAGCCGCATGATAGCAGCAATGGCAGATGCGTCCTATAAGTCTTCTATCTTCCACATTGAACGGTATCAGGAAAAGGTGATGGCAAAAGGCCATGCACTGATCCATCAGTACGATGCGCTGCTTGCAGGGGAGACAGACGAAACAAAACAGACACAATTGAGAGAAGAAGCAAACAACAAAATGGCTGAAATGCTGAAAAAAGAGACGGGTGCAACACTGCACAAGGTACTCTTTGAACTCAGCAACCAGATGAAAAACGCGTATTCCAGATCGGATGCGTAAGGCTTTTTAAGGGAAAGAATAAGAGAATGGTTCTGCGCGCAGGAAAAAATTGCGCGCAGAATCATTTCCTGTCCGGAACCGCCTCGAACAAACAGGGTGTTACAGTTCGCCGGACACCGGTGAACGATACGATCCTGATAAAAAATCTCAGCGTACTTTGGTGAATTTTGTTGACAACAGGCAGTTCCTGTGCTACAATAAACCAGCGACATGGAAGAAGGTCTTTTTTTTTATGCCTGAAATTGCTGAAGTACGAGCAGCAAAAACAGGGCAGAAATGAAGAGACCGCCGCTGATCCGCAAGGATCACAAGCGATAACGCAAATACACAGTGGAGGTGGAAGTCGTGCGCGTAAAAATCACATTGGCATGTACTGAATGCAAACAGCGTAATTACAACATGACAAAAGAGAAAAAGAACCATCCTGAGAGAATGGAGACAAAGAAGTACTGCAGATTCTGCAAAAAGCACACAATGCACAAAGAAACCAAATAATCTTTGGTAAGAGGTGATCCAATGGCAGAAACTGAAAAAAAAGCATCCAAAAAGAGCTGGTTCAAGGGCTTGAAAGCAGAGTTCAGAAAAATCATCTGGGTTGACAACAAAACGCTGGGCAAGCAGACCGTTGCAGTCGTAGCGATCTCTGCAGTAACCTGCGGGTTAATCACCCTGGTTGACAGCGCTGTAATCGAGTTCGTCAATTTATTGATCAAATAAGGATAAAGGTGTCAGAATGTCAGAAGTAAACTGGTATGTAGTCCACACCTATTCGGGCTATGAAACAAAGTAAAAGCCAATATTGAGAAAACAATTGAGAACCGTCATCTTGAGGATCAGATTTTGGAAGTACGTGTTCCTATGGAAGAAGTTGTTGAAGTTAAGAACGGAACCAAGAAACAGGTACTCCGGAAATTGTTTCCGGGCTACGTTCTGATCAACATGATCATGAACGACGATACCTGGTATGTTGTCCGCAATACCAGAGGTGTTACGGGCTTCGTAGGACCGGGATCCAAGCCGGTACCGCTTACGGATGAGGAAATGGTGAACCTTGGAATCACCGGTGGTGAGGAAAAGGTTGAGCTTGACCTTGAAGTCGGCGATGCAGTCGTTGTAACAGGCGGCGCATGGAAGGATACAACCGGACTGATTCAGAGTATCAACGATACAAAACAGATGGTTACCATCAATGTTGAGCTGTTCGGCCGCGAAACGCCGGTAGAAATAAGTTTCGCAGAAGTCAAGAAGATGTAAGAAATGCCCCAGGGGCGTTTCGTGGGAGGGAAATTCCCGCAATTACCACATTTATTTAGGAGGTGCCGTAAAATGGCAAAGAAAGTTACAGGATATATCAAATTACAGATTCCTGCTGGTAAAGCAACACCAGCACCACCGGTTGGACCTGCACTTGGACAGCACGGAGTAAACATCGTACAGTTTACCAAAGAGTTCAACGCAAGAACAGCAGATAAGGGAGACCTGATCATCCCTGTAGTTATCACTGTATATGCAGACAGAAGTTTCAGCTTCATAACCAAAACTCCTCCGGCAGCAGTTCTGCTTAAGAAAGCCTGCAACCTGAAATCTGGTTCCGGCGTTCCGAACAAAACGAAAGTTGCTACTATCTCTAAGGACAAAGTTCGTGAGATCGCAGAGATGAAGATGCCAGACCTGAATGCAGCAACTGTTGAGGCAGCTATGAGCATGATCGCAGGTACCGCAAGAAGTATGGGTATCGTTGTAGAGGACTAATTTAGAAGAAGAGTTTACATCTTCTCGTATTGACGTGGGAGGGGAGATTCCCGCAACTACCACCAGGAGGTTATTAGACAATGAAACATGGTAAGAAATATTTAGAGGCTGCAAAAGCAGTTGATCGTAGCATTCAGTACGATCCGGCAGATGCTATTTCCACAGTTAAGAAATTAGCTACTGCTAAATTTGACGAGACAATCGAAGTTCACATCAAAACTGGTTGTGACGGACGTCACGCAGACCAGCAGATCCGTGGAGCAGTTGTTCTGCCGCACGGTACCGGAAAACAGGTTCGTGTCCTTGTTTTCGCTAAAGGCGCAAAAGCTGATGAGGCTGTTGCAGCAGGTGCAGAGTTCGTTGGAGCTGAGGAGCTGATCCCGAGAATCCAGAACGATGGCTGGTTTGATTACGACGTTGTTGTTGCTACACCGGATATGATGGGTGTTGTTGGTCGTCTGGGCCGTGTACTTGGACCGAAAGGTTTAATGCCAAACCCGAAGGCTGGTACCGTAACTATGGATGTTACCAAAGCCGTTAAAGAGATCAAAGCAGGTAAGATTGAGTATCGTCTTGACAAAACAAACATTATCCACGTGCCAATCGGAAAAGCTTCTTTTACTGAGGAGCAGTTAAGCGACAACTTCCAGACGCTGATCGGTGCAATCAACAAAGCAAAACCGGCTACTCTGAAGGGACAGTACCTGAAGAGCGTTACTCTGGCTCCTACTATGGGACCTGGAGTTAAGGTTAATACTTTGAAGCTTGCATAATAAATGAAATACTGAGAACCCCCGGGGCTGTAATGGCTCCGGGGGTTCTTTGCGTTGAAAAACGGACGCAGGGGAAAGGCGAATTCCGATTCCTTAAGAAAGAGCTTTATTTCAATGGGAAATAATTGAAAAAGATCAAAATAGTGTTAGAACATGAAAATTAAGATCAAGTATTCTGCCCGAAATGTTAGTATAATACTAAGTAGAAAGCAAACGAAAACAGCAGAGCCCGCGTGCGCTTATGGGGCGGCGGGGGATGGAAAGGGAGGTTTTTATGCAGTATTTTGAAAAACAGGGAAATGCGCTGATTTTCCGGCAGGATGGGGAGACGGTCCGAATGGAGCCGTGGCAGAAGGACAGTCTTCGGGTGAGAGGTACGCTTTCTTTCGGAGATAGAAGAGGGAAGCATTGCACTGCTTGATCCGGAACCGGTGGAAGCGGAAATTGAGCTGGTGGATGAACTGAAAGCGACGATCAAAAACGGTAAAATCCAGGCGGTTCTCGAGCTTCAGCCGTGGGGACAGAAGCTGCGGATTACGTTCCTGAATCAGAAGGGCGAGGTGCTGCTCTCCGAGATCGCGAACGGCGGAGCGCTCTGCCTGCGCGCACACGATTACCGTGCATTAAAGGGCGGCGCTTATCAGCTGAAAGTATCCTTCGATTCCAACCCGGATGAGAAGATTTACGGTATGGGACAGTATCAGCAGGAGAGAATGAACCTGAAGGGATGCAACCTGGAACTGGCGCACCGTAATTCGCAGGCGAGCATTCCATTTTATGTATCGAGCCTTGGCTACGGCTTCCTGTGGCACAATGCAGCGGTCGGTGAGGTTCATTTCGGAACGAACACAACGGAATGGCTGGCACGCACCACAAAGCAGCTCGACTACTGGGTAACCGCAGGCGATACCCCGGCAGAAATTGAAGAGCACTTTGCAGATGCCATTGGTAAGGTTCCGATGATGCCGGAGTACGGCCTTGGCTTCTGGCAGTGCAAACTGCGCTACTATAATCAGGAGCAGGTACTGAATGTGGCACGCGAGTACAAAAAACGCGGCATTCCGCTGGATGTCTTTGTCATCGACTATTATCACTGGCCAAGATGCGGTGATTATCGTTTTGATGAAGAATATTTCCCGGATCCGAAGGCAATGATCGACGAGCTGCACGAGATGGGCATTGAGACGATGGTTTCCATCTGGCCGCAGATCGACTGGAGAAGTGAAAATTACGAAGAAATGAAACAGCAGGGACTTCTTGTGAAGAGCAACGCAGGTGTTGATGTTCAGATGCTGTTCCATGGAAATAATGTCTTTTTGGATGCAACGAATCCGAGAACGAGAAAGTACGTCTGGGAAAAAGTAAAGAAAAACTATGCAGATCTCGGCATCCGTACGTTCTGGCTGGATGAAGCAGAGCCGGAATTTTCGACGTACGAGTATGAGTGCTACCGCTACGCCGCAGGCCCGGTGGAAGAGATCGGAAATATTTACCCGAGAGAGTATTCCCGCATGTTCTACGAAGGACAAAAAGAGAATGGGCAGGAAGATATTGTCAACCTTGTCCGCTGCGCATGGCTCGGAAGCCAGAAATACGGAGCCCTTGTGTGGTCCGGCG
>ENA-OQJI01000183-OQJI01000183.1-human-gut-metagenome-genome-assembly--contig:-NODE-183-length-14444-cov-0.764965_pt1 | contig 14444 bp, 21 predicted proteins | sample MGYA00242602_ERZ504768 | MGnify/ENA primary metagenome ERZ504768 (study PRJEB26092, sample SAMD00036368) | human gut metagenome | host: Homo sapiens | study: EMG produced TPA metagenomics assembly of...
CTGCCATACTCCTCCGCTATTTTTACGGTAATTTTCTCACCGCTGCTTTTGATGATAATTTCGTCAATCTGCCCCTTAAACACTAAGTTTTCGCCGTCAAAGCCGTAAAGAAAATCGCCGTCCTCGCATCCTTTGATATACGGAAATTCAACGGTTACATCATCGGCAGGCACAGAAAACTCACTGTTATACACCACGGTAACGGGTGACGGCAGTAAAAGCATTCCGCTATGCGTTGTCATCTTAAATTTCAGCACAGCTTATCACCTTTCCTTTTTGCATAAGCTCGTCCGCCCGCTTAACCCACGGATTGAGTTTTAACAGCGTTCAATCCGAACATTGAAAGCGTAAGAAATATCCCACAAACAGTCGCCTGCTTTTGTGATGTATGTATTTACCGCCGTTTTCTTCTCTTTCTCCATAACTTCTCTGAAAACGAAGCTGTATGTAAGCATATCGGGTACAGGCTCGCCGATTACCGTAAGTTTTCAAACATCGCATACACCGGTTTTATAAAAGGCAAAGCAAGCACACCTACTCCGCCCTCCTCAAAAACTTCCCACAAATTTGCAAACTGCTCGTGGCAATCCTCTCCGCAAAGCTGATCCTTTTCCTTTTATAAGCCTGTTTTTTCTGCCGAGGTTCTGAATATATGCCGTGTTTTTCGGAGAGTTAAGCTCCTGTATGTTTTTTTCACACTCAAAACTTATCTCTTCCGGATTATATCTCCATTCATAGTTTTTAAATCTCATAGGAACAAGCGTCATCTTTCTCTTGCCTCTTCTTCCTCCGAAAATCCGTGACTGTATCGTCTGCTCTCTCTTTCAAGTTCCTCGCTGATTTTTTCAGCCTGTCCCTCGTTTTGAGCAAAATCATTTTCTTTGTAATCCATTATGTAACCTCTCTTTTCTCGCAGCCGAGCACCATTTTCAGTATTGAAAAATCGGCGGATTTGTGTCTGCACCATGCACTTTTCACCGTGCAATTTCTGTAGGTTTCACTGCCGTCGGCAGTTTTCAGTTCAATGCTGTCCATTCTGCTTTCTTTTAAAAAGCCCTCTCTGCTCGGCACATTCATCTCTATGGTAACAGTGTATTCGTCCTTTGTATGCGCACAGCTCACACTGTCGCTCATATACTGTTTCACCCCATAAACCGTGCTGTTTTTCTGCGTTTCAACACTTATTATTCCTCCAAGGATATTGCCGTTTTTAAGCACGGTAATATCCTCTCCCTTTAAAAATTCCCTCAACCTTTAAACCTCCTCGCAAACAAAAAATTCCATAGTAAACTCAACTTTTCTGAAAATAGCATTTATATCCGTATCAAAATCAATTGCGGATACCGACAGTTCCGAAATTATTTTTTCGGTATCCGCCTTTTTCAACCCCTGCATAATCTCGCAGGTTATTTCAGAAAGTCCGTTTCCGTTTTCATCGGCAGGAGCATAAACAAAGATCTGCACTTTTGCCAAAAACTGCTCGCCCTTTACAGATGCGGAAAGATAATCACCCACATACTTTTTTGAAAGTACGGTATCCGTAACCGCAACTACCGCAAGAAAACTTGTTAAATTTATCTCTGCACCGTGGTTTCCGTGCTCTCTGATAAACTTTACCTTTGCAAGTTTTTCGTTTTGCTTAAGCCTTGCAATAATTCTGTCAAGTTGTGTAGTTATCTGATTCATACTCATCCTCCAATACCTCACCGCACGGTGCAAGTACGCCATATGCATATACTCCGTACCTGCCCACACGGTAAATATCGTATCTCCTAACAATATATTTACGGTCTGCGATTTGTATTACGCTTTTGTCGCAAGTCAGTTTTGTTTCGGGCTTGCCTATATACAAAAATCTTTCTGAAGTAACCGTTCCCGACACTTTGCGTTTTGTTGTACCGTAATATCTGCTGTTATACCTTATCGGCTGAATAAATGCCTTTGTCTTTTCGTTATCGACCGTAACTTCCGTGCCGTATCTGTCAATAAGTTTGCCTACTGTGCCGTAGATTTTCAAGTTACCACTCTCCCGAACAAAAATCCCTCTTTCTTAATTAAATCAGAACATTTTGCAAGCTGGTCCTGCCAGAGCTTTTCGGCTTTGTCACCCTCATCGGCAGGAGCTGTTACGGTAACATCTCCCGCCTTAAATGAAGAAACTTCGCTTTTACCGCACATAACATAAAGTTTGTACGCATAAACGGCACATAAAAACTCAATCCTGCGTTCATCGCTTGCAGAAAGCGGTTTGTCGGCAATTCTTGAATACACATAGGCACAGGCATCGTCCACAACACTACGCCACTTAATCGACTCACTGCTCTCAATACCGGAAAGCAGTTCAAATTTTTCAACAATGTTGCCCGTATTCAAAACTTCACCTCATCAGTAAGACAAAGTCTTTACGGAATCCGCAAAAATCTTTGAAAAACCTGCGGTACAGGTGATTGCCGCTCTTTCAAGCTGACGGTCAATAAGTTTGTCATAATCGGTATTTACATTGCCTGCCTGTACCATTTCGAGTGCGCAGTTCTTATCAAAACCGATAATCTTGCTGCCTGTCATTTCCGGAGCATGAAGGAGAGATGCTCCGAGCGGTGTAATCATTCTGCCGCTTGCCTGAAAATCAAGACCTGCGTTTGCATCCTGCATCTCGCTCATAGAAAGCAACTTCTGCATAGCGTCTGTCGGTGCAATAATTGTATTGAGTTCATATGGTGAAAGCTGTGACCAAAGTTTTAAAAGGTCGGCATAAGTAATTGAACCGCTCGCCGCAGCATCAACATTTGCCGCAGGATTTGCATTGCCGTCACCGTTTACAAGCACATCAATAGCGTCTTTAAGCTGTGCCCTTGCAATGTACTCGCCGATTCGTCTTAATGTAACCGTAAACAAATCAATACGCTGAAATCTTACCGCCTCATATGATGCCACAAGCATTCTGCCACGCTTGTGAAGTTTTACGAGGTTTTCTCTTGTCTTGATTTTTGTCTGCGGAATTACAGCGCCCTCGCCCACAGGCTTTAAAGTCTTGTCATCGTCTGTCATATCGGACTCAATGCTTCTGTAATCCATACCGTCAATATTTGTAACGGTAGCCACAATCTGCGGAAGAATATCCGCTCTCTCCATACCCTGTCTTACCGCACGGCTGACATATTCGGGGAAAAGTGCCGCCGAGTCCGAGGATTGGAAGAATTTTTCCACGCAGTCACTGCCGCTGCCGTTCACCTTAATGTCAAAGCGCTTGAGCTGTCTTGAAAAAGCGTCAAGATTTGAAAGCGCCGTACCCTTATAGTTTTCCGACGGGTCAAGAGTTTCAAGTACATCTGTAAGTGTCTTGTCCTTCTGCTGATACATTCCCTTTTCAATTGTAATATTTTCAAAATTTGCCATAAATTTTACCTCCTTAAAGAATAAAGCCAACCGAGTCGGCTGTTGAATTTAACACAAGATACTCTCTGCCTGTTGTTGATGATGCCACTGCAGAACCCTCGCCCGCAGCAAGCTTCTTGTAACCCACTGTGATTTTTGATTTGGCGGGCATTGTAACATAGCCCTTAAGCTGAACCGTTGCATAACCGCCTCTCAATGAAAGGCAAATACCGCAGAATACTTCTCCGCTTGTGCAAGCCGTTACCTTGCCGTCATCAGTCATTTTTACAGGAACACCCGCTGTTTTAAGATTGGTGCCTGCCTCAAAAGTAAGCACATTTTTCGTCATAACCGTTAAAATTTACATTCATTATTTAATCCTCCGTTATATTTTAAAATTGCCGTTTGATTCGGCTGTAATATCGTTCTTCTGTTTGTAAAGCTGGGGAACCGACGGCAAAATGCTGTCCGCCCTTTTTTCAAAAGCATTTTTAAATTCCTTAAGCTGAACTACGCTCATACTCTTTGCAACGCTCTCCATAGTTTCTCTTGAAATATCAGGCTGAACAACAGCCGATAATCTAAGCACTTCCGAAGTAAGGCTGTCACGGTAATACACTCCGTCGGCGGCACTTTTCTTAAGCTCATCTATGTACGAGCAAAGTTTTTTGCACTCTTCACCGCTTAAATTAATATCCTTTTCGGTGTAAATGCTCTTTAAAATTTCTTCCATCTTCATTTCCTTTCCCTTAAAACTTTTAATAACTCCCGCACTTCTTTGTGCAGGCACGGCAACAAAACTCCATTCGTAAGCGTCATAAATACCGCAAAGCTCGCCGTAACACTTTCTGCCGCCGTAGGTATCGCCCTTTATGTGCGAGCAATGATTAAGCTTTCGCCGCAAACACTGCATTTTGCTTCACCTGCGGCACAGCCTATGCTTACTTCCTTTAAAATACCGCTGTCAATCGCCTGAATAATCTCATCGTTACCCTTGGTTTTCGGAATATATGCCCTTGCGGTAAGTCTGAAATAATCATCACCCGTTGCCGTTTTTCTGCCGTCAACGCTTTCAACCGAACAGGCAAAAATTCTTGCCGTCTGGTTTTTGGCTGTCGGCGAGTGGTCAAAAATACCCGTCTTGCCTACAAAAAGTTTTCAAGTTCAAAAAGCGACTCCACGGTAAAACGCTCGTTGTCACGGTCAATATCGTTGTCGCACAAAACCACACCGAAAACATATACCTCGTCCTTTGTCAGCTTTCTGCGTGAATACGCATTGATAAGCTCCATTTCCTTATCGGTAACCTCGGCGGTTGTGCTGTCTGTCACCGCATTAATTTCCTTTTTAATCTCTCCTGTCATTTTTCACCTTACCTGTTTCAAATTCAATCTGTTCTGCCCTTGCATTGTTAAGTCTTGCGTTTGAAAGCTGAACCGCATCCTGCATATTAATGTCGTCCCATTCAACCGCAAAACCGTCGGTGTAACCCTCAAGCCTTAACACAGTTCTTATAACTTTGGTAATAATCGGGTTGAGCAATGTTCTGTAATATTCAAGCTCACTTGTAAGAATATCCGCCTGCTGTTCACTCATTCTTTCGGTGCTCGACCACGAAATCCGAGCAAGAACGGCGGTAAGCCGAGTTTTGCCACAATTTGCTCAAGCAAATGCTTTATAGGCACATCGCAATCGGGAATCTGATTTTCCGCACCGATTACTTTTACCGATACATCACCCACCGAAACAAAGTCGCACACGCTTTCACTGCGCATAGCCTTGCTCCATTCATCGGCAATCATCCTTGCGCTGTCCTCGGTAAATACAGTGTTGTCGGACGGTTTGCAAGTAACCGCAAAACGCACATTGCCTACCCTTTCCCAGTTGGTTTTGATTGACTCAAAAATCTTTAAAAGCACCGAACTTACAAACGGCAAACCTTTTAAAAGCGAACTGCCTCTGACAGTGCCGGGTTCGGGATTTAACAGAGTGGCAAACACAAGGTTTGAATACTTAACCGGGGTAATCATTCCGTCGTTTTTTTGTGCAAATCACAAGGTCAAGCGGTGAACTGCCCTCCTGTATCTCAACATCGTCAACACTTGCATTGTAAAGTGCGACAACTCTTTTTCCGTCACGGGAAAGCACCATTTCGCCCACAGCCTCGCCGTAGTCAAAAGTGACTCCATATACGAATACACAAAGCCGTTAATGCCCGTGCCTGTGCCGTTTGTGCATACATTGCTCATAAAATCATCAATAATCTGCTGACAGCGGCTGTTTTTTGCCGTAACGGTAAAAGTACCGAGCAAGCGTATCAGCTTACATATTGCCGCATCTATTACCGGGACTGATTTTCGCAGATTTCTGAACAATTCACGCTCCGCAGCCATACTGCTCACATCCGAAAACATTGCAAGAGGGGAATTGATTTTCCTCTGTGCGGTCTGCACAACCGTGCCCTTGCTCTCTTTCTTTTTGCGTGAAAACAAATTCAATCTAACACCTCCTATCGCCTAAGGGCAAATACCGAAAAGCCCTTTTTGCCTGTCGATATTGACGCCATAAAATACCTTATATCATCCATTGAATGGTCATTCTCCTTAATCGGCACATCTGCGCCGTTTTTTGTATCCCACCTGTAAAGTGCAAATTCTCTCCTTGCGTCTTTGCAGGTTGAGCAGATTTTTATTCTGCCGTCCTTGAGTGCCTGACTTACAAGCCGAATACCGTTTACAACATTGTTTTCGGCGGGCACTGCATTAAATCTTTTATGTCTGCGTATTACCTCAATAAAAACTTGCGGCTGACGGGTCAACTACTACCCGACTTACTTTTCTGTTGCCGACAAGCTCTTCGAGTTTTGCGTAGTGCTCCTCGTCGGTGCGTTGATAACCCTCTCTGCGGGAATCAAAATAATACTCCTTAATTCGATACCATACGGAATTTTTTTCACCCCACAAACCGAATGACGCAGGGTTTACCGTACCGTAATCGCACGAAACCGCAAAATCGTCAAAACCGACATCGGGCACTTCGCAGTACATCTTTTCATCGTCCATAAACGGATACACCGCACCGTGCACCGCAACCCATCTGCCGAGCACAAATCGCTGATAAAACACACCTGAATACAAACCCTCGTACCTTTGACGCACCTCTTTTGAAAGCGACGGATTATCCTCCATTGTAAAATGCAGGTATAACGCATTTTTGCTGTCGGCTTTCCGAATCCACTCGGTGTAGAACCAGTGACGGGGATATTCGGGATTGCAGTTAAACCAAAACTTTGAACCGTTTACCGAACATCTTGCAAGCGCCTGCTCCACAAAAGAACGGGGCATAAGCGCCACTTCGTCAAAAAGCACACCGCAAAGCGTCATACCCTGAATGAGAGAGGCAGAGGACTCGTCCTTACCTCCAAAAAGGTAAAACCTGTTTTCAATATCGCCGTAGCGCACGATAAGTAAATTTTTTGAAATTTGACTCACTGCACTCAAATCCGAGGCTTTTAAGCACGGGAATTATCGGAGTTACCATATTTCTGCGCAGAGAGCGAATAGTCTTTCCGCAGAGGGCAGAATCCGAATTTGCAAAGCTGTAAAAGCTCCACGCAAAAAAACGAAATGCTCATACAGAAAGTTTTGCCCGAACGCACTGCACCGTCACAGATGATTGCGTCATAATTTTTGTATCGGCTCTCCTTGCACCACCACGAAAGCACCTTAAGCTGTTGTTTTGAAAAAGTATCAACTTTCATCGGTTTCACTTCTCAATGCCTCCGCTCCCTTGGCAATAGCGTCATAAAAAGGAGTTGCTCTGTCCTCTTTTTCGCTGTCGTCTGTCAGCTTTTCAAGTGCTTTGAGCCTGTCAAAAAATTTGATTTCCATAGAACCGTCCTTTGGTCTTTTTATTTCTGAAACCAAAAACAAATCCATATGCTCAAGCTGTTCCCTTGACGGATTTTCCATATATAAAAGCGACACGGCGTCAGAAATTTTGCCGAAAGCAAGCCTTCTGTAACCCACGGTGGCAATCTCCGAAAGCGAACTTGTGCGGCATTTGCCGACCTTTTAATTTCATCGGCAATATCTTCTCTGCACAAAAGCTCTTCTCCGCTCCTCTTGGGATTTCTGACAAAGCCTGCGTTATAAGCCGCCTCGTCAGCACTTCCGCAGCTTACAAAACAATTGCAAAAAGTTTTTTCCTTGGCGGTAAGTCCTTTTGATTTTCTTTCCATAAACACCTCCGTTTGAAAAGCAAATTTAAAACTGCCTTTCAACTATACATACAAAAACTTCAAAAATTGCATTAATTAGGCTAATTTTTCAAAAAATAATTTAAAAAAATTTTTAAAATCGGTTTTTTCTAAGTTTTTTCAAAATTCAGTACCCGATTTTAATCAATTTCAACCTTTTAACATATTTTCAATAAAATGTTAAAAACTAAGCCTTGAACAATCATTTAATACAACACGGAGGAAATATGTTTACTACCGATTACAACACAAATCTTCAAATAATTTCAGACGCTCTGCGCAGTGAACAGAGTTTTGACCTTGTCAAGCGTGACCTTATAATTGCCGAACGTAAAGCTGCTTTATTTTTTATTGACGGGCTTTTAAAAGATGACATTACAGAAAAAATACTTGAATTTTTTTACAAAAAGATAAAATCCGAAAATTTTAAATCCGCACTCTATTTTGCACAGTCCGCAGTCCCTTATGTTGAAGTAGAAGTAACTTCTGACCTCAAAAAAATATGTACAGATGTCTTAAGCGGTATTTCCGCACTTATAATAGAGGATTTTACCGAAGTTATCCTGCTCGACACACGAACATACCCACAGAGAAGTACAAGCGAGCCCGACAACGATAAGGTTCTGCGTGGCAGTCGTGACGGCTTTGTGGAAACGCTGATAAACAACACCGCACTTATCCGCCGGCGAATCCGTGATACAAATCTCACGGTAAAAGCATACTCGGTAGGCACTCAATCCCACACAGATATCGCAGTTATATATATGGAAAACAAGGTTGACAAAAAGCTCCTTGCAAATCTCGACAAACGCTTAAAAGCCATTGATGTTCCATCGCTTACAATGAATCAGCAAAGCCTTGTCGAGGCGCTCTACAAAAATTTGTGGTACAACCCTTTTCCAAAGGTAAAGCACACGGAGCGCCCCGACACCACGGCATCGGCAATTCTTGACGGAAATATAGTTATTCTCGTCGATAACGCACCGTCTGCCCTGCTTTTGCCGACTTCTATCTTTGATGTGCTTGAAGAAGCTGACGATTATTACTTTCCGCCTGTCACAGGCACATACCTAAAACTTGCACGGTATTTTATAACAATAGTAACTGTGCTTATAACCCCGTTGTGGCTGCTTGCACTGCAAAATCCCGACTACTGCCCCGAGTTTTTTTCGCTTTGTACTGCTTGACGAACCGCAGAACATTCCCGTATTCTGGCAGCTTATTCTTATGGAGGTCGGAATTGACGGACTGCGGCTTGCCGCTCTCAACACTCCGAACAGTCTTACCACACCGCTTAGTATTATCGGCGCTATAGCTCTTTCTGAGTTTGCCGTTGAGTCGGGCTGGGTATCAATGGAGGCAATCCTTTATATGGCGCTTGTCACCGTTGCAAACTTCACACAACCGAATTTTGAACTCGGCTACTCGTTTAAATTCTGCCGTGTACTCCTGCTTGTACTGACCTATATATTTAATGTATGGGGATTTATAATTGCGTTTATAATAAATCTTGTTTTACTTTGCACCAACCGTACGATCTCAAGCAAAAGCTATTTATATCCGCTCGTTCCGTTTAACGGCAAAGAATTTCTGCGCAAAATTCTGCGAATACGCAACCCACGCTAAATCATTACCAAGGTAATTTCTGCATATATTTTACAAACGAGGTGATTATATGCAGAAAAAAACTGATGTATCTTGAAATAGCGGGAATTTTATTTATAGTTATAATGTCTGTCTTTATGCAAAATCTGCTTGATTTGAGCGGACACACACTTATCGGCGTAATGTTCGGTTCGGTAAACGACAGTATATGGGAATAGAAAAAACCTTGCTCTTTCCGTATCTTTTATGGGCGGGAATCGAACTTTTATGTATAAAAATTCCGTTTCGCAAATTTATTGTCGCAAAGGCGGTTTCCCTTTGGTTTTTCTGCCTTTCATATTCGGCAATTTGCCTGCTGTATTCTCTCACAGGTGCGCAAACCCACTTTCTGCCCGAATTTACCGCCGCACTCATTTGCTGTACTTTAGCTTTTTTCATATCTTTCCGCTTGACGGTCGGCAGCAAAAAGTGTGAGGTACTGTTTTACCCCGCATTTTTTTATGTTGCTGCTGTTTGTGGTTTTGTACTGCTCGCTCACTCCGTTCCCTATGCACAATTATCTTTTTATGGACAGAACCACAGGGCTGTACGGCATAATTCCCGAAAATTTTGACAAAGGAGCAGTATATCTCGACAGCTTTTTTTTCGCTAAACTATTCCTAATCAATTTAATATGTGTTATAATTTAAAGAGTATCTGAAAGCATACAGACAAAATTATGACTTTCAGATACTCAAAAAACAGATTATCGACAAAGCGAGGAAAGCTTTATATGAATAACAGAAACAACGATACAGAAGTAAAGCCTGATGTTATAGCAGGCAGAAATCCTGTAAGCGAGGCTATCCGCAGCGGCAGACCTATTGATAAAATTCTTGTCGCAAGGGGCGAAAAGAGCGGCGCTGTTGTGGGAATTCTTGCCAAAGCCAAGGACAAGGGCATACTTGTAAAAGAAGTTGACCGCACAAAACTTGACTATGTAAGCGGCAACGAAAACCACCAGGGCATTGTCGCTTTTGCCGCTGTCAGAGAATACTCAACGGTAGATGATATTCTTGCGTATGCGGGGGCAGAAAAGGACGAGCCTCCTTTTATTGTAATTCTTGACGAAATCGAAGACCCGCACAACCTCGGCGCTATCATCCGTACCGCAGAATGTGCCGGAGTTCACGGTGTAATTATTCCGAAAAGACGCAGTGTGGGACTTTCCTACACAGTAGGCAAGGCGTCTGCCGGTGCAATAGAATATATGCGTGTGGCAAGAGTAACAAACATTGCCGCCCTGATTGATGACCTTAAGAGCAAGGGCGTATGGGTGTACGGTGCAGATATGAACGGTACAGACTACCAAAAATGCAATTTTTCGGGTGCGTGCGCAATTGTAATAGGCAACGAGGGTAAGGGAATTTCCCGACTTGTGCGTGAGAAATGCGATGTTATAGTATCTTTGCCGATGAAAGGACAAATAAATTCTCTTAATGCTTCTGTTGCGGCAGGCATTATAATGTACAGCGCAATGAAAGACAGATAAACGCTTTTTGTTAAAGGAGTGATAAATTTGCCGAATAACCAAACCAATGAGGACAGCAAGCTTATTGACCGTGACAGAGAGGTTGACGAAATCTTAGAGGAATCAAAATACCTCTTAGATCAGGAAAAAATGGAGCTTACTGCTCAAAAATACAGAGCAAAACAGCCTGTTGCCGAAATTTTCAGCAATGCAGATAAAAAGCCGAGTTGAAAACAGCAATCCTCTTGATGTGGATAAAGAACAGACTGTAAATGAAAATGAAATTTCAGGCGACAAAACAGCCACTACCCTGCAAGCCGAACTTGTTCTTGAGGGTACGGACGATGACTACCCGTCACCGCAAAACGAAATTTTAAAAGAAACCGAAAAAAACACGGAGCAGGATAAAGACGAAAAATCGGAGGAAAAGCAAGAAACCGCTCTTGAAGAAAACAAGTCAACAGAGCAAACAAACTCCGACGAAAAAACAGATACGGACTCGGAAAACGAAGACGACGAAGAAATTGTCACCCTTACTCCCGAATATTCCGAGGGCACAACTTTTTCTCAAGATATTTTTAGACGATGTCGACCAGTTCAACGACAACGAAACTCACATAAAAAGTATACATACTATTGATATAGATATTACGGACGACGATACCAAACCGCCCAAAGCTCCGAACGAGCCGCAGGGCAAGTTTGACGAACTGTTCAAAACTCCCGAGCCCGATGTAAAACAGCACAAAAAGGTTATAGCCAAAGTGCCTGTTTACCGCAAAGAGGGCGAGCAGAACGCACTGAATGTAAAAGCGGGCAAATTTTCCGAGGTTGTCGGATATGAGTACGAGGAATATATAAAATCAAAAATCCGTCGGTAATCGCTCATGTAATAAAGCCCGAAACCAAGCGTACAGTCATTGTTGAAGAGGACGATGACGAAGTTGAGCCGCTTGATTTTCATTCGGCATCAGAAAAGATAATGTCGAGCCTTGTGGGATTTTTTTCAAAAGATGCGTCGGACGATAACGACACTCCCGTTAAGGAAACCGAAGTGGTCGATGACTATATGGGCGAAGATGACGAAAAGAGCATAATGCAGGAAATCAACCTGAACATAAAAAAAGCTCTTTGGCAGAACAATGCTCACAGGCGGACTTGCACTTGTATCAATAATAATTACGGTGCTTGTAAGACTGTTCCCACAGGCAATATGCAGCGCAGTATTTTTTGCTCCTGTTGCCTATGCGGTAATCAACTTTTTGCTAATCGGTTTTTCAACCTTTGTAAACAGAGTATCAATAATGAGCGGACTTACACCGCTTACGCATTTTAAAGGAAATTCCGATACGGCGGTTGCACTTGCGGCGGTTGCGTCCGTAATACAGACAGTGGTATCTTTCTTCTGTCTGTACGGAGTTACCGGCTTTGACATCAACTACTATACGGTAATAGTTCTGGTTGCTTTCTTTGCCAACAACTTAGGCAAATTGCTTATGGTACTGAGAGTTAAAGAAAACTTTAAGTTTACCGCTGCCGACGGTCAGCGATATGCCGCTAAAATTTACAATAACGAATCTGTGGCAACACAGATGATGAGCGGTACGGCTGTTGAGCAGCCAATCATTGCTTATCAGCACCGCACGGGTTTTCCGTCAAACTTTCTTAAGATCTCCTATGCACCCGACCCCAGTGAAGACCTCGCCTCTAAACTTGCACCTGCAACCTCAATAATTGCGGTAGTGGTTGCGCTCCTTTACGGCATATTCTTCGGTTCGTTTTCGGGTGCGGTAAATGCATTTGCGCTTGTATGTACGGTATGTGTTCCTGTTTCAACATTACTTGCGGTAAACATTCCTATGTATAACCTCTGCAAAAAACTTTTGCCTACAGGCGCAATGCTTTCGGGTTATCCGTCGGTAAAACAGTTTTGCGACAGTACGGCGGTAATGATTGACGCAAACGAGCTTTTCCCTGCCGACTCGGTATTCCTTGACGGCATAAAGACTTTTGAGGATTACAATACAGACGAATCGCTTTTGTGCGGAAATTGCAATTCTTAAAGAGGCTAAAAACCCGATTGCCAAAGTATTTGAAAAGGTAGTCGATGAAACCGAGGGCGATTTGCCGGAGGTTGAGAGCGTTCTCTACGAAGATGAGCTTGGACTTGTAGGCTGGGTAAACGGTGAACGAATCCTTGTCGGCAACCGTGAGCTTATGACAAAATACAGCGTAGAAACTCCGAGTATTGAGTATGAGGACAAGTACATTCAGAGCGGCAAACAGGTAACATATGTTGCCCGTGCAGGCAGACTGATTGCAATGTTTGTAACTCACTATATTGCCGATTCAATCCTTATGCCGGAACTTCACAGAGCCGAGGCAAACGGAATCAGCATACTTGTTCACTCAACCGACTGCAATATTACAAATGACCTTATATGCAGTCTTTACAATGTATTTTACCGTACGGTAAAGGTACTTCCCACAGGACTTGGCACGGTACTTAAGGAATGTAAGTCTACATTTGAAGAAACTTCAAGAGCTTACCTCATCACAAACGGTAAAACATCGGCTTTCTTAAAGGCTGTATCGGGAAGTGTACAAATAAAGCGTAATATTTCACTTTCAATCGTAATTCAGCTTATCTCGATTGTACTCGGCGTACTGCTCACAGCCACCCTTGCACTTTATGCGGGAGTAGGCGTGCTCGGCACACTTGAGGTACTTATATATTCAATGTTCTGGGGCGTTGCCACACTTGTTGCACCGCTTATACATAAAACCTGATGAAAGGAAGTTTGCAAAATGAAAATTGCTCCTTCACTCCTCTCCTGTGACTTTGCAAAAATGGGAGAAGAAATTGAAAAAATGGATAAATGCGGTGCCGACTATATGCACCTTGATGTTATGGACGCCCACTTTGTGCCGAACCTCACATTCGGCGCACCTGTAATAAAAGCGGTAAGAAGTTACACCGAAAAACCATTTGATGTACATCTTATGATTTCAGAACCGCTTAAGTATATAGATGATTTTGCAAAAGCCGGCGCAGACATTATCACTTTCCATGTAGAAAGCGACTCCGACATCAGCAAAACTATTGATAAAATCACAGAAAACGGCATAAAACCCGGACTTGTAATTAAGCCGAACACACCTGCAAGCGCAATTTTCCCATATCTCGACAAATTGTTTATGGTGCTCGTTATGACAGTTGAGCCGGGATTTGGCGGTCAGAGCTTTATGGCGGATATGCTGCCGAAAGTACAGGAAATCAAAGCAGAGTGCGCAAAGCGTGGTCTTGATGTTCTTATTGAGGCAGACGGCGGAATCAGCACATCGACAATCAAACAGGCAGCCGATGCAGGCGTTGATGTATGTGTTGCCGGCACAGCTGTTTTCAAAGCCGAAGACAGCGCAAAAGCCATTGCAGAGCTTAAAGCCATTGCCGAAAATTAATTATTTTATAATATTTAAAAACAAAACACCGTCATTATCGGTTCTGTCCGACAATGACGGTGTTTTTAGTTGTTATGTTTGTTTTTGTGTTGGGCAAATTATAGCTTAGGTAAATACTTCGTCAGGTAATTATAAAAGTTTGGTCAACCTTTTCAAAGGTTGTGGGTGTGGGCAAAGCCCACAAATACTTTTGTTTGCACAATCTAACGACAGCCGAACAGCTTACTGTTGGCG
>ENA-OQJI01000184-OQJI01000184.1-human-gut-metagenome-genome-assembly--contig:-NODE-184-length-14317-cov-0.679352_pt1 | contig 14317 bp, 20 predicted proteins | sample MGYA00242602_ERZ504768 | MGnify/ENA primary metagenome ERZ504768 (study PRJEB26092, sample SAMD00036368) | human gut metagenome | host: Homo sapiens | study: EMG produced TPA metagenomics assembly of...
CTTCAAACTTCCCAGTTCTCCTCTCCTATCGTAAAGTCATAGGAAACCGGATTCGTTAATTGACGATCTGACTGATAAACAACTTTATAATGATCACTCCATGGATTATCCGTTTTTGAAAGACTATATTCATATCCAAACTTTGAAAGTGCACTTGTTGCATCTGAAAAAATATCCGGAACACGAAGGATAACAATGGTAAATCCCCAAAAATATTCCTGCCCGTTTTCATCTTTCAGATAAATAGGATTGCGGACAGCAATTCCATATCCACCCTGTTTCAATTCAAAAGGTCCCTGTGTAACGATTGTATGATGATCTCTTGCATATATGGAAATTTCACCACGGTCTTTATCATGAATCAGATCAATCTTACCTGTCTCATTTCCCTCGGCCGGATAAATATCCGTTACAATACCAGCCGGAGCAAGCTGTATGCTTTCAATAACGTCAGACATAATATTTTCCGCAATTGTGTCAAACTGACTGATCTTTCCGTTTTCACTGATCAGGACCTGCTTTAGCGTATCTGTGATCGCAATTCCATTTGTAATCTCATTTTTTATACGTTCGCCGTAGGTTGTTGCATTTAATTGTGCTTTTATGTGTTGTTGTTCAGTTTCATGTGAGTCTATTTTGTATACAATTAAACCAACAAGGCATATGCCCAGTAAAAAAACGATAAGAGGTACAATTGTTTTTTTCTTCACCTGGTTCACCTCGTTTTATTAGTTTCGCAATAAAATATTATATCATAGAAGTGAAAAAATAGAATGATTTTTTGCGTTAAAGTGATATTGTTTTTTTATGTACAATGGAAATATGACCAGAGGGTGAAATATAGTATACAATTGAGGATTATATTGGAAAGAATACTGAAAAAACCTCGCGGTTTTGTAGGGTATATGATATACTGTTCTTTATAAGTAAATATCTTATCGGAATTCACGGAGGATCTGACCGATGCTGAATAAAAAAGATTTTTTAAAATATGCATCAAAATTAGCATTTCCGATCATGATCCAAAATCTGATCGGAACATTAGTAAATGTTGCGGATACTGTAATGCTGGGATATGTAAGCCAGACTGCCATGTCAGCTTCATCTCTTGCCAACCAGTACACATTTAGGTTCTTTTCTGTTTGTATTATGGTATGGCTACAGGTACTTCGGTTTTATGTGCCAGTACTGGGGAAAGGGTGATAAAAAGAACAGTAGAAAAGATTCTCGGCCTGGCGGAGCGGATCTCACTGATCGTTTCTCTTGTATTTTTCGTTATCTCCTTTTCCATGCCGACTACGATCATGAAGATTTTTACAAACAGTCCGGATACGATTGCTGCCGGCAGCGAATATTTGAAGGTGATCTCATTTTCCTTTATGTTTATGGGATTCTCTCAGGTTTTTATGAGTGCCCTTCGAAGTATCGGAAAGATAATGCTGCCTTCTGTTACATACATTGTATCGCTTTGCGTCAATGTATTTTGTAATGCCACCTTTATCTTTGGCCTGTTTGGACTTCCAAAGCTTGGTGTTACCGGTGTTGCCCTTGGTACTGTTATTGCCAGGATCGCAGAGGTATTGATCTGTCTCATCTATTCATTAAACAGCTCCGATGTCAGATTCCGGATAAAATATTTCTGTGCGAAATCCGGTATTCTGTTCAGGGACTTTATGAAAATTGCTTCTCCGGCTGTGATAAATGATGTTGTCTGGAGCTTTGCCAGTTCAGCGTTCGCAGCGATCCTTGGCCACATTGGCGATGATATGGTTGCCGCAAATGCAGTTGCTGTTATGGTGGTAAACATTGGTGCCATTGCCTGTCGTGGTTTTGCCAACGCTACTACCATCATTATCAGCCAGGAGCTTGGTAAAGATCACAAGGATACAGCCAGAGAATATGGGAAACGTATGCTGAGAATAACAATTATCGTAAGTCTCATCGGATGTGCCATTATTCTGGCAGTCCGCCCTATGATACTGGACTTCTACCGGGATAAACTGACAGAGACAGCCATTTATTATCTTGGTATTTTTATAATCATGACAACCTGGCGTCTTGTAGGAGAGGGTATCAATACCTGTCTTATATGCGGATGCTTCAGAGGAGGTGGCGATTCCAGGTTCGGAATGATCGTAGATCCATATTTATGTGGCTTGTTGCAGTTCCTCTCACCTTCCTTGCAGCATATGTTTTAAAACTGCCGCCTGTCTGGGTATATTTTATAATGACCCTGGATGAGTTCGAAAAAATGCCTGTGGTGTTCATCCACTATTTCAGAAATAAATGGCTTACGAACATTACCAGAGATTTTGACTGATTATGTAACTAAGCAGGAGGCTTTTATAGAAATGAAATACTTTGAGGCAAAAATGTCTTATCCTCAATTTTTAAAATATCTGGTTCCATCAGTGCTGACCATGATCTTTTTATCATTTTATACAACGATAGATGGATTTTTTGTATCACGGTATGCAGGCTCTGACGCGCTTGCAGGAATTAATATTGTTATTCCGATCACCTGTGTTATTTTCGGAACATCTGTCATGCTTGCAACGGGATCAGGTGCCATCATAGGAGAGAGGATGGGACAAAAAAGAGAACAGGAAGCAAATGAGATATTTACTTTTATCACGATCGTGCTGTTCGTACTTTCAGTTGCTTTTACAGCTGTGGGAATCCTTTTTCTGAAACCGATCTGTATTTTTTTTAGGAAGCAGTGAGCGCCTGATGGAGCATGTGGTGCCATACGCATTTGTCATATTTTTAGGATCGGTTTCGATGTCATTCAAGCTATTTTTTGAATATCTTGTGAGGACGGATGGGAGATCGTACATCGGAATGATCATGTCTCTGACAGGTCTGGCTTTTAATATTGTTTTCGACTATATTTTTGTGGCTGTATTCAGACTGGGAACGCTTGGAGCTGCATGGGGAACATTTCTCTCCATTACAGTAAGCATGTTGATCGGCTTTATCTATTTTCTGAAATACAGCCATATAAGGTTTTGCAGACCGAAGACCGACATGAGTATTCTTCTGAAATCCTGCACCAATGGAAGCAGTGAAATGCTGACGGAGATGTCTACCGGGAGTCACTACATTTTTATTTAATCTTATTATCATGCAATATTTTGGTGAAGATGGAGTTGCGGCTGTGACGATCATTATGTATATTTACTATTTTTTCATCGCTTTTTATATGGGAATTGCCGTTGCAGCGGCTCCGATCATAAGCTATAATTACGGCTCTGAAAATTATGATAAGATCAGAGAGATAACACGATATAGTTTTATTACGATTGCCATCAGTTCAGTATTGATCCTCACGGTATCACTTGTATTTGGAAACAGATCATCCATTTATTCGTTGGGGAGGGAAATGTATTTACATTGACATGGGATGGCCTGAAGCTGTTTAGTCCGGTTTTCCTGGTTATTGGTTTAAATGTATTTCTTTCCGGATATTTTACTGCCCTGGGAAAAGGTTTTATTTCGGCATTGATCTCATCAATGCGTTCTTTGATCCTGGTGGCTGTGTTCATATTGATCCTGCCAAAGCTTATAGGGGTTGCAGGCATCTGGATGACGATGCCGCTGGCAGAAGCCGTGACTATTTTCATGGCGGTTTATCTGTATCGAACATACGGAAAAAGTTTCATGCAGGAAAATTCCAGAGCCACGTCTTAATGATATTTTGCAAAACTTTAACAAAAAAGAGGCCGTCAAGTACGGCCTCTTTTTCGTTATGGCTTTATCATGTCCATGCCATGGGAGTATTTATAACTCCTGTGGAGATATTTCCAGGTATTCATAGGATGGCTGGAAATCATTGCTGTCACACTGACGGTAATATTGGGTAAAAATACGTTCTATGATGTCCGGGATATGCGTTTCGTCAGGCTCAAACAGTATGATGAGATACTGCAGGGAGCTGTAGCGTGTACAGATATCCACACGGCGGATATTCTGCCGAATGGCCTGTTCCATATACTCCAGAGCCTGCTCAATGGATTCGATATCAGGAACTGTATCCACAAGTGTCTCGATGGTGATCATCGCCAGATAACATCTGCACTGGCTGCGTGTGACAAGCTGACTCATGTATTCATACTGGCGTGCGAAATCCCGGTAATTCAGATCAAGAGCACCTACATAGATGCCGCTTTTCTGAAGGGACTCTGCCACAAGCTCCAGATCCTTTCCGGAACCGGATGCCGCAAGAGTGCTGCGGTCGATCTGCTGGTAGAAAAAGAACTGGTTTTTGCCGTTTTGTTTTACGTAATACAGAGCTTTATCTGCTTTGGAATAGCAGTCTTCAAAGGAATCATCGGTGCTGCACAGACACAGGCCTGCGGACAGTGTGGCAAACCGGAGTTCCGGATCATCGGTAGTGATGTTGTGAAATTTCTGGAACAGATCGTCCATCTGCAGAGACAGGGAATCAGGATCTGTGTCCGAAAGGAACATCAGGAATTCATCTCCGCCAAGTCTGCAGGAAATTCCCTGATCTGCCCGTTTCTGGAGCAGCTTTCCAAGACATTTCAGTGCACGGTCGCCGGCTTTGTGGCCATAGATGTCGTTGATCTTTTTCAGGTTGTCCATATCAAGGAATACCAGACATCCATCATGTGTCTGCATAAATTCCGCGGTAAGACGTTCGCCCAGGTTACGCATGGGAAGACCGGTAAGAAAATCATAGCTTTTTGCGTCTTCCTGACTTTTTATGGTGGCCATTATGTCCGAGATGAATTTGCTGACGGTAAGCTGCATATCCGGAAGGTTATAGGTGTCCGGTTCTTCCTAGGAAGGATCCCACTGAGGCAGTCGTTTTTCATTGAGCAGTTTCAGAAAAATGTCTGTGATCTCCGGGTCGAACTGTGTACCACGGTTTTTGCGGAATTCTTCGTAAACAACCTCCGGTGGAAGCGCATTACGGTAGATTCGGCGGGAGTTCATGGCATCGTAGCAGTCGGCAACAGCCACGATCCGGGCATGGATGGGGATTTCTGTTCCGGCCAGCCCGTCCGGATAGCCTTTTCCGTCATAACGCTCATGGTGACTTCTTGCGATTTCTGCCGCATGCGGGATCAGGGTTATATCCTTTAGGATCTCGGCACCGATGACGGTGTGTTTTTTTATAAGGTTGTATTCATCATCGGTCAGCTGTGCCGGTTTGTTCAGGAACGGATCCGGGATACCGATCTTTCCGATGTCGTGAAGGTGAGTAGCCCGTTTCAGATTTAGGATTTCCTCCAGTGTCCAGCCCAGCTCCTCTGCGATCAGGGCTGCATATTGTGCAACCCGGTAGGAATGACCGCGGGTGTACGCATCCTTTGCCTCAATGGTGGTGGAAAGGGTCTGTATCATCTGCAGAGACATTTTTTCATTCTGTTCCTGGTTTTTGTCGGATTTCGCTTTGCTTGGCGTTTCAGTTCTATATCCTGGACATTTTTGATGGCTCTTACAATATTGACAAAGAGCAGGATCAGCATGCCGGCGCCCACAAACAGTCCGGACATCAATGTGACAAAGTATACGGAGGTTATTTCAACGGCAATACACAGGATCGCTGCCAGCAGACCAATGAGCAAAAGCCGGTCGGTCTTGTTTTTTTCGGTGCGTATATATTGGAAAAGGTGTACAAATATTGTGGCAACGGTGATCGCCAGGATTCCGTGACTTACAGGCATGGTTTCGATATAATCCGCGATGCCGGCAGCAGTGAGGATCGTACAGACTGCAAAGTTTATCATTGCGATGCTTCCAAGACAGACATAAAACCTGTGATGCAGCCCTTTTTGGAGACTGTCTGCAAAAAACAGGATCGGGATCGGACACAAAAGGATCATAACGAAGCATAGAGATCCGAGAGCGGAAGCGTTGGGGACCAGGATCTGCCGGAACTTGGATTCACCCAGCATCCAGACTGCGCCCATGACCATGCACCATCCAAGATATTCCATGTCAAATCGTGTATGATAGACCAATCCCAGAGCGAAACTGAACAGGATCGTGACGATTCCGGCAAACAGGATAAAAAAAAGCAATGTAGGTTTCCAGTCCGTATCTGCTGAAAATATATATCCAGATATCTGCTTTGTTTCCGCAGTAAACAGGATTGACAACTCCGGTGTAATTGGAGGTGTAGGTGGTCAGTTCAATACGGAGCTCTTTGCCGGCATCGGAAGCATAAACCGGGCAGAAAACATAACGGCTGGCGGAGTTTTTGCCACAAGCCTTGTTTTATGCGTGGAGTAGCTGGTCCTGAGGTTGTCCCCTACATAAAAATCCACATCCTGCAAGGAAGAACGGATGGCAAAGCAGGTATCTGTAAGATCATCGGGAAGCTGGATGGGTGAGGACCATCGTGTCACCGACGGGAACCTTGTAGGTGCCCGGAACGGAGATTTCCTGGGTGGTTCCATCCGGTTTCTGCCAGGTAACGGTACCGGAATAGATCACAGAGGCTGCTGAGGTGTCGGAAGAACGTTCATCCGCACCAAAGATCTGCATAAAAATGAACCAGCCAAGGATGGCGAACATCAGAATATAAAAGAAATATCTTTTTCCCTGGTTAAAGGTTTCGGTTTTTTCTTTCATGGCAATATGCCTCCTTGTAATGGGAAAGGAGTGGTTTGTAAATTGAAAAACTCCTTTAGATCGATTATACCAGACCGGAGTGGAAAAATCAGTATAAACAGACTAAGACGGGTAATTTGGTAAGATTTTACCAAATTTTTTATGAATTCGGTGGTATTATATAAAGCAGATAGAAAACATATCCGATGCATCTGCGCGCAGGATATGGTACAATGGGTAAATGTGGAGTATGACATGCAAAGCATGATATATGCAGGATAAAGGATCAGAATAAAGAATGAGAGTAAAGTGACAGGAGGAAGGATCATGAGTAAGATCGTAAATATCACATCAAAAAAGAGGACAAAGATCAGAAGCCTGCAGGACATTGCAAAATTCACTGGAAGAGCTGAAGGATGTAATGGCTGAAGTGATAGAAGCCTATGAGGAAGAAAATGCGGACAGCCGGAAGATGGACACGCTGACAGAGGCACTGGATGCGCTCGAGGACGCTTATGAGGCCGTTAACGATGTGCTGCTGGAGGAAATCTGATCATGCAGTACAAGGTTCTGAAGATAGAAGAAGACATGGATTTCGGCTGTGAAGAGCGGCAGCCGGGTGAAGCACTTATGTCAGTAGTGCTGATGGAAGATGAAAATAGAAATGAAACAAGTCTGCGACATGATGACGGCCTCCTGTACGAAAGAGATATCAATGAGGGAGATCTTGTTACCATGGACGGGCAGCATCAGCTGTGGAAATTGTAAAACAGAAAGGGACGTACATCATTGAAGAAAAAAGCATTTAAAGCAGCGTTTCCGTATACCTTGCCTATCTGTGTAGGATTTCTTTTTCTGGGGATGTCCTATGGATTTATGATGCGCAGTAAAGGATTTTCTTTTGTATATCCGTTATGTATGAGCTTTTTCATTTATGCGGGCTCTATGGAGTTTGTTACAGCGAATCTGCTGCTGTCAGCCTTTGATCCGGTGTATGCATTTTCCTGACACTGATGGTAAATGCGAGACATTTTATTCTATGGGCTCTCCATGCTGGAGAAATATAAAAATACCGGATGGAAAAAGTTTTATCTTATTTTTGGAATGTGTGATGAGTCATTTACCGTGAACTGCACGGTAGAGCCACCGGAAGGCGTGGATCGTGGATGGTTTATGTTTTTTGTCAATGCGCTGAATCAGTTTTACTGGGTGGCAGGTGCTACCTCAGGTGCACTTTTGGGGTATGTGATCCATTTTAATACAAAGGGGATCGATTTTGTCATGACTGCGTTGTTTGTGGTTATGTTCATTGATCAGTGGGAAGATGCACAAGATCATAAGCCGGCGCTGGTCGGAATTGTATGCTCTGTAATCTGCCTGGTGATCTTTGGAAGCGGGAAGTTTATCCTTCCGTCAATGGCATCGATCGTTTTATGTCTTCCTGGGAATGAAGAAGCATGAGGAGAAGAGAAAAAAAAGACGTATACAGAAGTCAGGAGAATATCAGGCATGACAGTTGGGATATAGCCGGACAGGAGGGATAAGGAATGACTATGACAATAACACAGCAGATCATAACGGTTGTGGTAGTGGTCCTGGGGACTATGACAACGCGATTTTTGCCGTTTATCATATTCCCGGAAGGAAAGGAACCGCCGGCTGTGATCACCTATCTGGGAAAAGTGCTGCCCTGTGCAGTGATCGGATTGCTGGTGGTATTTTGTCTGAAGGATGTGCCGGAAAGTACGCATTACGGACTGCCGGAGCTGATCGCAATACTGTTCATTGTGGCATTACATAAATGGAAGAAGAGTACATTACTCAGCATAGGAGGGGGAACGGTGTTTATATGGTGCTGGTGCAGACCATATTTGGTTAGGCAGAAATATGCGAAAAACAGAAAATGAAAAGCTAAGGCAGGATACGATAACCGTATCCTGTTTTTTGATTGCTGCAGTAATTTATGAAAATGCTGTAGATCAGATAAGCAGGCGCAGAAGTGTGAAAGTATAAATAAGCCGATGAAAAGAAGCGAGCGATCGCGAAAATGAACGCGTCCGTAAGAGACGCACAGATGTATTTTTTTATTCCTGGAAATACAGAGAAAATATGCCGGGATCAGAGGAATCTGTAATTGTAACAGAACAACGATACCCCTTACTTGTCTGTGAATCCGATTGCACAGGTCTAAAAGTCTCAGCGTAGCTGGAAGCAATAAATAGTGTGTGTGGAATGGTGTGTTATGAAAATAACAAAAATGAGTAACTTTTTGTTCTCGCAATGGAATAAAAAAACGACAAAACACTATGCGGTTTTATGGCTGTAAATGCATGCGTTTCAAGAGTTTATACAGGGAACATGGAATACCATGAAATGTGAATAAATTAACACATAATTTCGATAAATATACTCAAAATATAACCATACTATATTGACAAAATTAAAAATAAATGATAATCTGTGACCAGAACAAAACGAGAATGACTAAAATTTTTATGAAGTTAAGAATAAAAAGGTAAGCACGAAAGGAGTATCTTAAAAATGGCTGAGATCAAAAAAATGGGTTACTGTGTAAACGGTGAGTGGAAAGAGTCAAAGGCAGAGAAATACATGGATGTTACAGATTCCAGTACAGGTGAGGTGATCGCGCAGGTTCCCTGCTGTACACCGGATGAGGTAGAAGAGGCGATCGCTTCCGCACAGGCTGCATTCCCGGAATGGTCCTCACTTTCTCTTGCAAAGAGACAGCAGTATATGTTCAGATGGAGAGATGTTCTTTATGCTCATAAGGAAGAGCTTTCCGTACTTTGTGCAAAAGAGCTCGGAAAGAACATCAAAGAGGCAAGAGGAGATGTTCAGAAAGCAATTGAGCCTACAGAAGAGGCATGTGCACTTCCGACAATGATCCAGGGCGATGCTGCAATGCAGGTAACTACAGGATATGATACAGCTACATATCGCAAACCACTTGGAGTAACTGCTGGTATTGTTCCGATGAACTTCCCGGCAATGATCCCATGGGGCTGGATGGTTCCGCTTTCCATTGCATGTGGAAATACAGTAGTACTGAAAGCAAGCTCCCAGACACCACTTACAGCTATGAGGATCATGGAGCTTTTCTATACAGAGGGCGGATTCCCGAAGGGTGTTGTAAACCTTGTGACCTGCAGCCGTGTAGAGGCTGATATCCTTCTTACAGATGAGAGAGTAAAGGCTGTTACATTCGTAGGAACAACAGGTGTTGGTAAACAGGTATATTCCAAAGCAGCAGCTCATGGCAAACGAGTTCAGGCACAGTGTGAGGCAAAGAACCATGCACTTGTACTTGAGGACTGCAACCTTGAGGCTACTGTTAATGCGATCATCAACTCTACATACGGATGCGCAGGTATGAGATGTATGGCTCTTCCGGTTGTATGCGTACAGGATAGTATCGCAGACGAATTTGTTTCACTTCTTAAGAAAAAAGCAGAGGCTATGAAGCTTGGCTGTGCATATGATGAAGATACCGATCTCGGCCCGGTTGTAAATGCAGGCCATAAGGAGAAGATCTGCAACTGGATCCAGAAGGGTATCGATGAGGGTGCGGAGCTTGTACTTGACGGACGTAATGTAGTAGTTCCGAGATATGAGAACGGATTCTTCGTAGGACCGACAATTCTTGATCATGTAACACCTGAGATGACAGTTGGAAACCGTGAGATCTTCGGACCGGTAACCTGTATCAAACGAGTAAAGGATTACGAGGAAGGCATCGCAGTCATGAATGCCAATCCATTTGCAAATGGTTCCTGTATCTTTACACAGAGCGGATATTACAGCCGTAAATTTGCTATGGAGACAGATGGCGGTATGGTAGGAATCAATGTAGGTATCCCGGTTCCGACAGCATACTTCCCATTCTCCGGAAACAAGGATTCCTTCTTCGGTGATCTGCACGTTCTCGGAAAAGACGGCTATCGTTTCTTCACAAGAGCAAAAACAGTTACAACACACTGGTTCGATGAAGCTGCCGGAAAGAGAAAGGTCGGCACATGGGAAGGAAGTACTGAGGCTTAAGAAAAGCTTCATAAAATAAAATTTATGACACTGAAAGGCAGATCGGGTAAGATCTGCCTTACAGATAAAATCCTCTAATGAAATGAGCATATTCAAAAACGGTGCATCTGCTGGATTTCCGGCAGATGCACCGTTTTTTTAGGGCCAATATCCGATTTAATCGATCGTCATAACACGGATGCCGTGCTCCTGGCAGAAGCTGTCGTATTCTTCAGGAAGTGGCTGGTCGGTTACGATGGCGTCAAGCTTTTCCATGGAAGAATAGGTCATAAGAGAGATCCGGCCGAATTTGGAATGGTCTGCAAGAAGGATCATGCTGTTGGCATTCTCTGCAATGGCTTTTTTGGTGATGTATTCCTCTGCGCTGGCATTGGTAAGTCCGCTCTTCATGGTTACACCTGTGCAGGCCATAAAAGCCATGGAAATGTTGTAGGTCTGCAGATAATCATTGATATCCGGTCCTGTGAAGGACAGGGTCTTGCGGTTCAGCTTTCCGGGAACGGAAATGATATCCAGATTCGGATAGGATGCTGCCTTGTTGAAGATAAGCAGGCTGTTGGTCAGGATAGTACAGTGCTTATCTGCAATAAAATCAACCAGGTTCAGGCAGGTTGTACCTGTATCGATATAGATGGTATCGTCTTCTGCCACAAGCTCTGCGGCACGGCGGCAGATTTCTTTCTTTTCGTCAGGAAAACGTCCGCCACGCTCTTCGTAAGACAGAAGGGGAAGAGTCTGTGGAGTTTCGAGTGCTGCGACACCGCCATATACTTTCATGATACTGCCACGTTTCAGAAGGATATCGACATCTCTTCTGATGGTGTTTTTGGATACGTTGAATTTCTCACATAATGTATCGAGAGAAGCGTTCTTATGCTCCAGCACATATTCTTCGATCATGTCCAGTCGCTGTGATTTCATAGAGGTCTACCTTCTTTCTATTGGTTAAGTCTTGGTTATATTTTATCATAAAAGAAGGTAGAGATAAAGTGCTTTTATAAGAACATACCAAAAATTATTTCCCTTCAAAAATATCTTGACGAAATTCTTATTTGAATGTAATATGAAAACGGTTTTCAAATTCAAATCTGCCATGTAAGGTGCAGTTGATAGAAGAGAGTAGGAAATATAATGGAAGAAAAAATGAAATACAGCACCAGGCAGCAGAAAATAATTCTGGAATGCCTGCAGGAATATGGAGATACATTTTATACCATAGATCAGTTATGGAGCTCCTTCGTGGAAAAGAGATCCAGATTGGAAGGACAACGGTATACAGAGGACTGGAGCGGCTGCAGAAGGAGGGAGCGGTGCTGAAGGTTCCGTCTGTGGAGGGAGCGCCTGCCCAGTATCGTTTTATACGTGATGAGGAGCGGAAGAATTACGGTAAGCTTGTGTGTCTGGAATGTGGGCATACGATTCCTCTGCAGTGTGGATGTATCGATCATTTTGTGGGACATGTGCTGGATGAACACGGATTTGAGATCGATCAGAGTCGGACGATCTTTTATGGATATTGTGACAGCTGCAGGAGGCTTAAAAAATGAATGTTAACAGAGGGAAGATGACAGCGGCAGCAGTTCTGGCGGTGACGCTTCTTGTTGTGGGCGGTGTGACCGGATATGGTTTGCACAGGGCCGGAACGGTGGGACAGCCATTTGTGGAGGATGGCCGACTGAAGGTGATGGCCAGCTTTTATCCCATGTATGATTTTGCCCGGAAGGTAGGGGGCGACAGGATCCAGGTAAAGGATATGGTTCCGGCGGGAACGGAGCCTCATGACTGGGAGCCGGCGGCAACGGATATCCGGATCTTGAGGATGCAGATGTGTTTGTCTATAATGGTGCGGATCTGGAGCACTGGGCGGAGGATGTACTGGATACTCTGGAGAATCAGGATCTGGTTGTGTCTGAGGCATCGGATGGTGTGGAGCTTCTGGATGGAGGACATGATCATGCTCATGGTGATGAAGGAAAAGATCCTCATGTCTGGCTTGATCCTATGCGTGCAAAGCAGGAAATGAAGAATATCAGGGATGCTTTGGTAAAGGCTGATCCTGGGAACGGTGATTATTATGAAGCAAATTATGAGAAATATGCCGGTGAATTTGATGAGCTGGATCAGGAGTTCAGAGATGGTCTGAAAGGTACGAAGAGCCGGGATATCATAGTGGCGCATGAGGCTTTTGGATATCTATGCAATGCCTATGATCTGAAGCAGCTGGCTATCGAAGGGCTGACACCGGATTCAGAGCCTGATCCTGCCAAGATGCAGGAAGTGATCGAGTATGCGAAAAAATACGACATCCATACCATATTTTTTGAGGAGCTGGCAAGTCCCAAGGTGGCGAAGACAGTGGCGAAGGAAGTGGATGCGGTGACTGCTGTGTTGAATCCGATCGAGGGATTAAGTGAGGAGGATATAGAGGCCGGAGAGGATTATTTTTCTGTGATGAGGAAGAATCTGGAGGCACTCAGGAAGGCATTGAACTGAAGGTGCAGGACAGTAGCTGTAACAAAAAAGGAGAAATTATGGGAATTTTGATAGAAAATCTTTCGTTTCACTATACAGGGACACCTGTGCTGGATCAGGTGAACCTGGAGGTGAAGGATGGCGATTATGCCATCCTTACCGGTGAAAACGGAAGTGGAAAAAGTACATTTCTGAAGCTTCTTCTGGGCGAACTGAAGGCGCAGGAGGGAAGTATCACTGTAAATGGAAAAGATATTTCTGCCACATTCGGAAAGGGAGATCTGGGATATGTTCCACAGAACAGTATCAGCAGAAACCAGAATTTTCCGGCGACTGTGGAAGAGATCATGATGACAGGTGTGTATTCCTCTTCCTGGAAGGCACGTTTCCGGGCAAAAAAAGAGATCCCGCGTTTGAAAGCCGCACTTGCGGAAATGGAAATGGAAGAGTTCTGGAAAAGAAGGATCGGAGATCTTTCCGGAGGACAGCAGCAGAGGGTTATGCTGGCACGTGCACTGGCAGGAAAACCGAAGATCCTGATCCTGGATGAGCCTACCACAGGAATGGATATGGTTTCTGTGAAAACACTTGCAGAAGTTCTGAGGAAGCGGAATGAGGAACAGGGGCTGACGATCCTTATGGTTACTCATGGAAATTCCGGTGAGTTTAAAGGAGCAAACCGGTTCTTTAAAGCGGAAGAGGGGAGGATCGACGAAGTATGAGTATTTTACAGTATGGATTTATGCAGAGGGCTTTTCTGGTGGGAATCCTTCTGGCTGTGATCACGCCCTGCATCGGGATCACCATTGTTCTGAAACGGATGTCCATGATCGGAGATGCGCTTTCCCATTCTTCACTGGCCGGTGTTGTGCTGGGACTGATACTTGGAGTGAATCCGGTAGCCGGTGCAGTAGTGATGTGCATCGTAGCTGCTCTTGGAATTGAGGCTATCCGCAAAAAAAATCCCGCGTTATTCGGAGGTGGCGATCTCCATCGTCATGTCTGCCGGGATCGGACTGGCCGGTGTGCTGTCCGGCTTTGTGGAAAACGGTGCCAGTCTGAACAGCTTTTTGTTCGGAAGTATTGTGTCCATCAGTGAAGGAGAGCTGGCGCTGGTAGTTGTGATCAGTGTGCTGGTACTGGCAGCAGTGCTGTTTTTTTTACAGGGAACTGTTTTATATCGGCTTTGATGAAAATGCGGCAA
>ENA-OQJI01000186-OQJI01000186.1-human-gut-metagenome-genome-assembly--contig:-NODE-186-length-14292-cov-1.634592_pt1 | contig 14292 bp, 12 predicted proteins | sample MGYA00242602_ERZ504768 | MGnify/ENA primary metagenome ERZ504768 (study PRJEB26092, sample SAMD00036368) | human gut metagenome | host: Homo sapiens | study: EMG produced TPA metagenomics assembly of...
CAAATCTAAGAGGAGTAGCTGATAAGAAGTTCTTTTTTATTCCGCATTGCGAAGCTATATGCGTATCCCCACTAAATTTCTACTGACCCAAAATATGTACAAAAAAATAAGTTGCCCGCTTCAGAAAAATCTGAAATCAGGACAACTTTTTGCTTTTTGTTGTATTCAAAATTCATCTACTCCACCTTCCCACCTTATCATTAATTCAGGTAAGAAGCCAATTCGGTTGCGGTTACATTTTTTGCCACAATAATTCCGCGGCTATCTATCAGATAATTCTTAAAACCGCGCTCCAGGTCGTATGCCCGGAATATTTCCGAATCGGAACCATCTGTTTCCACATAGCAGTCGTTCTTCAAAAGTCCGTCTTGCTTTACCGTTGCGTTAAAAACCGAAACATAACGGTCGAAAGAAACAGAAATCATCTTTATCTGGCTATGTTTATCTGCCAGATGCGCCAATGCGGCATTTTTTTTCTCTGGACGCCGCATCGTAACTTGCCCAGAAGCTCAACAACGTATAACCCTCACGGGCATCGTGCAGGTCGAGCAGCTGCACTGAATCGCAAAGCATCAACTGAGGGGCTGCATCACCCAACTTCAGTTTCTCTGCAGGGATACTCTCTTTACTAAAGCCAAGAGAGATTAGGGAACCAATAACTAATACAACAAAAAACCATTTTACACTTTTAATCATGTAATTTGATTTTAGTTAATACTATCCGGGACTGCCCTTTCACAGTGATTTCTACCCGGAACATTGCTTGATGAAATGCATCTTACTAACGAAGATTCATATCATATTTTTGAGAAATCTGCTGCAAAGATAAGCACTTTTTATTTTATGACCTAATAAAAATGCTATATTTTATGTTTTGCAACATATTTTCATATTTCAGGTTGTCCAGAATCTTCACAAATATCTATGCAAGTTTATGAGAAAACAGTATATTTGCAACTAATATCAGCATTATATACATGGATAAGACAAATACCGAACTCGTATTAATACGTATCAGCGGTCTGGACCGTCCGGGGCTTACTGCCTCCATAACAGATATCCTTTCAGGATATGATGTAGACATAATGGATATCGGTCAGGCAGACATTCACAGCACTCTTTCGCTGGGTATTCTTTTTAAATGCAGCGAACAGGATTCGGGTAATATCATGAAAAACCTGTTGTTCAAGGCTTCCGAATTGGGAATAAACATTCGGTTCTACCCTATTTCACGCGAAGAATACGAAGAATGGGTAAGCATGCAGGGTAAAAACAGATATATTCTTACCTTGTTGGGAAGAAAACTGACTGCCCAACAAATAGCAGGCGCAACCAAAATTCTGGCGAACCAGGGATTGAACATCGATGCCATCCGTCGTCTGACAGGTCGTGTTCCTCTGGATGAACAAAAAGCCCGTGTACGTGCATGTATTGAATTCTCCGTACGTGGAACTCCCCGTAACATTGACGAGCTTCAGGGAGAACTGATGCGTTTAAGCAGTACGCTCGAAATGGACTTTTCTTTCCAGAAAGATACTATGTACCGCCGTATGCGAAGACTGATTTGCTTTGATATGGATTCCACGCTTATCGAAACAGAAGTAATAGACGAACTGGCGAAACGTGCCGGTGTGGGTGAACAGGTACAGGAAATCACCGAGCGTGCTATGCGTGGAGAAATAGACTTCCGCGAAAGCTTCAAAGAGCGCGTAGCTTTGCTGAAAGGACTGGACGAAAGTGTAATGAAAGACATTGCCGAGAATCTGCCTATCACTGAAGGAGTAGAGCGACTGATGTATGTACTGAAACGTTACGGCTACAAGATAGCTATCCTGTCGGGAGGATTCACTTATTTCGGCAACTACCTGAAAGAACGTTTCGGCATCGACTATGTATATGCCAACAATCTGGAAATAGTAGACGGTAAACTCACCGGACGTTATGTTGGTGATATCGTAGACGGAAAGCGCAAGGCCGAATTACTGCAACTCATCGCACAAGTAGAAAATGTAGATATCGCACAGACCATTGCCGTGGGAGATGGAGCAAACGATCTTCCTATGCTCTCTGTAGCCGGACTTGGCATTGCCTTTCATGCCAAACCCAAGGTAAAAGCCAATGCGAAACAGTCGATAAATACCATCGGACTGGACGGAGTATTATACTTTTTAGGATTTAAGGATTCATATCTCGACGAACGAGGTAACAGTTGATTTTTTGAAGAAACAATATATATGAAGTTTTCAGAACTGAACTTAGAAGACAGTGTACTACAAGCACTCGATGCCATGAATTTCCGGGAGTGCACTCCCGTTCAGGAACATACCATTCCGGTTATCCTGGAAGGAAAAGACCTTATAGGTGTAGCACAAACCGGAACAGGGAAAACGGCAGCCTATCTGTTGCCGGTCATAAACGAACTGAGTAAAGGAGGATATCCTGCCGATGCAATCAACTGCATAATCATGTCACCCACCCGTGAGCTGGCGCAGCAAATAGACCAGCAGATGGAAGGCTTCTCCTACTTCATGCCTGTATCGAGTGTTGCTATCTATGGTGGAAACGATGGAATCCGCTTCGAGCAGGAGAAAAAAGGGCTCACACTTGGAGCAGACGTAGTGATCGCTACACCAGGACGCCTGATCAGTCACCTGAGCTTAGGCTATGTAGACCTGTCGAAAGTTTCGTTCTTCATACTCGACGAAGCCGACCGTATGCTCGATATGGGATTTGCCGATGATATTATGCAGATAGTAAAATATCTGCCCAAGAAACGGCAGACCATCATGTTTTCGGCTACCATGCCGGCCAAAATACAGCAACTGGCCAAAACCATCCTGCAAAATCCAGTAGAAGTCAAGCTGGCCGTATCAAAACCAGCAGAAAAAATTATTCAGGCAGCCTATATTTGCTATGAAGCCCAAAAGCTGGGTATAATAGAAAGCCTTTTCAGCCAGCAAAAGCCAGAGCGCGTAATTATATTTGCTTCCTCCAAGCTGAAAGTTAAGGAAGTTGCCAAGTCACTGAAGCGCATGAATCTGAACGTAGGAGAAATGCATTCCGATCTGGAACAGAATCAGCGAGACGCCATTATGCATGAATTCCGCAACGGACGTATCAGTATGCTGGTAGCAACCGACATTGTAGCGCGCGGCATCGATATAGATGATATCCGACTGGTTATCAATTACGATGTTCCTAATGATAGCGAAGATTATGTACACCGCATCGGACGTACAGCACGCGCCAATAACGACGGATGCGCCATTACTTTTGTCAGTGAAACAGAACAGTCCAAATTCAAGCAGATAGAGAACTTCCTGGAAAAAGATATCTATAAGATTCCTGTTCCTTACGAACTGGGAGAAGCTCCGGAATATGCACCACGGGAAGCACGCAAGAAAAATCCTTCCGGAAAAGATAAAGGGAAAAAGCGCATTTACAAAAAACGTCCGAGAAATAAGTCTGAAAAAGCATGAATCCAATTATAAGAACCATATTCTTATACAAAATATTCACTTTGTACAACATTGATAACAGACGTTTTCTAAGTTTTTACTTTGCCTGACACAACGACCGACAAATCTATTTTCAAGAAACAAAGTATATTTCCTCCATAATCATAAACTCCCGAAAAGTTACTCCAAACCAGTAACCTTTCGGGAGTCTTCTTAATGCATCCTTATTCCTCTCCTCGCCCGGAATGTAGGAAACAAGAGAACTTACTTATTTAGAAATGAAATACCCCGGCTGAATATGCAACCCGCTTTCTACAATGCGTATAAGCTCATCACGCATTTTCTGAACAAGCTCCTTATTTTCTTCTGCTACATTAGAATGTTCTCCCGGATCGGATAACAAATTATATAGCTGATCAGCCTTTGGGTTATTCCCCAATTCAGTATTGGTCTGCTTATTGACAGCAGGACCGTTTGCCGCAGGAATATACTTCCACACACCATCCGTTATCGATAAATTGTTATGCAAGTTCTGTTCCACAGCCCAAGAGCGGCCTTTCACATCAGCCTTAAGCCATGAATCCAGATGATTTTCACTATCGGGCGCACTACCTTCCGGTAAATTTACTCCACACATCGAAGCAAACGATGCAAACCAGTCGATCTGACTTACCAGATTGTCTGATACTCCAGCAGGAATCTTTCCCTTCCAGCGAATAACGCAAGGTACTCTTGTACCTCCCTCATAACTGCTATACTTACCACCTCTGTATACCCCGGTAGCCTTATGATTTCCCAATAGCTCTACTGCCTGATCTTTATATCCGTCATCAATAACAGCACCGTTGTCACTGGACAGAATTATAATAGTATTATCATCCAGATTCAGTTTTTTCAATGTTTCCATCACCTGTCCTACAGTCCAGTCGAAAGACAACAAAGCATCTCCACGAGGTCCTAATCCACTTTTACCGGCAAAACGTTCATGAGGTACACGAGGTACATGAATATCATTGGTTGCCAGATAGAGGAAGAAAGGCTCTCCCGACCTTTTGCTGTTTTCTATAAACCGGATAGCATGAGTTGTTATGCTATCAGCTATGTCTTCATCTCGCCATAAAGCACTCTTACCACCTTTCATGTATCCGATACGAGAAATACCATTCACGATAGACTGATCGTGTCCGTGTGACGGATGCATACGTAAAAGCTCCGGATTATCTTTTCCTGTAGGTTCACCGGGGAAATTCTCGGTATAGCTTACATATACAGGATCATCAGGATCGAGCCCTACCCCTCTACCATTTTCCATAAAGATACAAGGAGTACGGTCTGCCGTAGCAGCCATAATATAAGAATAATCGAAACCGATATCAGCCGGATTAGGTTTTACCACTCCATTCCAATCTTGCTTTCCTGTTTCATTTCCCAGCCCGAGATGCCATTTTCCTACCACTCCAGTCTGGTAGCCGGCTTCCTTAAACATGTCGGCCATGGTATAACGGTCGGGAGTAATGATCATGGCAGCATTGCCGGCTGCAATTCCGGTTCCCTTTCTACGCCAGGCATATTCTCCCGTAAGCATGGCATAGCGCGAAGGAGTACTTGTAGCCGCAGCACAATGGGCATTTGTAAAACGGATTCCTTCAGAGGCCAGTTTTTCAACATTGGGTGTACGCACTGCTGAAGTACCGTTACAGCTCAAGTCACCATAACCTATATCGTCAGCATAAATAAGCAGTACATTCGGACGATCGGACTGCTGCTGTGCAACAGCCGATGAATACAAAGCCAAAGCACCTATCGGCAAAAACAGTTTTTCATAGTATAATAGAGATTTAAATCAGTAGCAATTATATCCAAGTCGATTATCTTTTCGCATTAAATCTGAACCCCAGTCCCAGCATCAGGTTATTAGGATCTTTAAATTTATAAAGTTGGTATCCTACGTGCAGAAACAGATTTCTGGTAATATCCGTTTTCAAGGCTACTACCTGATAAAACGAATCCGTATCTGCTCCTTTGCAGACGACGTTCCGTCCTACACCTAAATTAATGGAAAAGACAGGCATTACAATCTCAGCACGAAGGGAAACACCCACTGCAAACTGTTCTTTGAAAGGAGGACGATGGAAGCGAATATTCTCTGCATCAGGACCACTTATCGTATTGGCAATGTGGTCGGCTATGTTAGCACTCTCATCGTACTGCGCATCCAGCGACAGACCGGCACGAAAGTAATGACTGAAATTATACATCGGATTAAAAATTCAATCCGCCAACAGCAAAAGAACCGGGAACAAGCACCGCAGAACTTTCTGTAGGGAATACTCCCTTTTTCTTTAGCGCACCGTACACAATAAGGTCATAACTTATATACGGATCAAACGCTTTCCTGTTCCGGCAGGAAGTATAAGCCTTGTTATGCAACTCAAGTTTCTCCTTACTGCCGAAATAACGTATCAATCCGAAACTTCCGCCTATCGTATTGACTCCGGAATTGGGATATCCCGTATTGCCGTTTGAATAATGTGTCACACCTACTCCTGCCCGCAGATTCGTACGGGCATCAATCTGCCAGTTAAGCAGCAGACCAAAGTTGATATACGCATTTATTTTCGAACCAACTACATTGTTCATAGGATTCGTTTCCTCATCATATTTCTTCCATCCGAAAGACGCTCCAAAATTCCACTCATAGTCGAAAGACAAACGAGGGGTTATACTCATTATCCGGGAAGTCTGGAATGCATAAACAGCCAGAGGATTTCCTATTTCTTTAGAATTGAAGAAAGTATTATATCCCACTCCGATTCCCTGTATGGCATGCGGGTATATTTTCCCCCAATAAGTGTCGGGCGAAAACTTGAATCCATACTTCACATGTCCGGAAAAGGTCTTTCTGACCGGAGTCTGAGCTGCATTCACGCCTTTAAAGAATCCGTTTGTAGGAAATGTATATGCAGGACGAAAATCAACTCCTACCATATGAATCATCTTTCTGTCTGTACTGTCTTTTTCGCCTGCCACCGCACAAACAGACAAGCACAGAAACAGACACAGAAGTATAAGTCTGCTAGTTTTTCCACTCATCTCATTCTATTTTTTCAGGAATTATACAAAAGTCGTACAGCCCCTTGCTATAAAGTTTCCCTTCAAAAGTCCGCTTTCTTCCTGTAGAAGGAATGGAAATGTACAGCTTATAATCTATCCAATATTGCTCAATCATATAATAGACTGAAATTTTCCATTTTTCACCGGGAGGAATGACATATTCCTTACCTGCCAGATCGGATTCGATGGAAGTTTTAATTTCCTGAGAATTGACTCCGACCTCTGCCTTTGTACTTCCCAGAACCGGTTGTTTATCTACGAAATCGGGTATGACTACCAATGGCAAAGGAGTTCCCAAAAAGCGTTTATACAGCTCCTCTTCATTTACTCCATCTTTATTTCTAAAAGAAACTTCACGCGAAAAAGATGTTTCCAACGGAGTGAAGTGCCAGCTTGTCGGCTGATCGGATTTGCTGTTATTCACTACCAGCGAATAGTCAGGTTCCAGCGTATTGTCAGAATATAACAAGCTTTTCCAATCATATACAATACTGTCTACTTCGTATTTTGAGGTTTGGGCCAACGACACTGGAATAGATTTCATCTCATATTCATTGCCGACAATTATTTCAACGTCAAGAGCCGACCTGTTCATGTTTTCTCCCGCATAAATACAAAGTTCTCTGCCATTCCTCTTCTCTACCCTGAAGTTGCAATATTCATAACCCAACTTTATAACGGCATTGGCTCCATTCTCCAAAGGCAGGTTTCTTCCATCAGGTTTTCCCTCAAGGTCACAAACTACTCCCCACACATTTTCAGAGGCTCCATATATATTCAGGATATCCCAGTTATCCGACTTAAAATTTATTCTGGCAACAGAATCTGTTTCCGACAACTGCACCACCGGAACTTCAGGCAAATAATCGTCTATAAAGACTCCGCTATTGCATCCGACGGCAGATACCAATAAGCCCAACCACAATATTTTCTGTATATTTTTCATTTCTTATCTCTACATGAATATTTCCAACCTTACATACAGCCTGCAACCTTATCTCCCGGGAGGCATGATAACCGGTGATCCGCCCCGCTTGTCAATCATGACACTTCTTAATACTTCATAGAGAATTCCACCAACATCGATGCCTAAATCGAATTTATTGAATTTATAGTAAGGTGTAACAATCGGAACAGTCTGCCATCCCCGTTGGGGATCGTAATATCTCTGTGCTCCTACCTCCATACCAAACCGGTCGGTAAAATCATAGCCCACAGTAACTCCGAATGCGCTCCTGTTAAAACTATAACGGTTATCCGGAGAATATGAGCCGAAAACATTTATATGCAGTCTGTCAGCAGGACGGTATGTTACGATACCGGAAACTCCCAAAGACTGTCCTACACTATTCGGAAAATTATACTTTACCGCATCCACTCCCGCCTGAATAGAAAAATAATCATTCAGGTCATAACGATAAAAGAACGAGGCCTGATTTACTCTTCCCAGACCAGGCAATGTTTCCTGCATGCCACTGCCATAAAAATTAGGAAGGATTTGTCCACCCGTCGCATAATCTCCATAAAATCTGGGAGAAGGATTTGTATAATAAGGAGGTATATAAAAAGGCTTGCGCAATTTAATTTCTATTTTCTGTTCGTCCGGTATCTCATTTACCGGATCACTCAGTGTGTTTTCCTTGAAATCGGCAGCATATCCACCCGATTGTGGAGAAACGACAGCACCCTCAGACAATATTTTCAGACTGTCTTTTTCTTGCTTAATACTATTTACTTTCATGTTTTCCTGAGCATAAAGTCCTGCACAAGACAAACAAAGAAGTGATAATAGCATGATGTTTCTCCACTTCATATTCTTCATAGTTTGAGTTATGAATTCAAATATAGATGAAATAATTCATATAACAGCCAGATCTTAATCTATTTTAATACCCGAAAAGCAATATATCAAATAGACTGACATTTATCTCAAAACTCATTAGAATACATATCCCATTATTGGGGGCTCTACTTTTTATCCTTTTTGAAAATAGGTTTAATATATTTCTTGAAAATTTTTCCCACTTCAATGGTAGTTGAATTATTCAGCATATCATACGTTCTACCCGCTGATGGTTTAAGAGTGCGTCCGTAGTCTGTCTGAAGCCTTTTACTGAAATCTGGTCCTTCTTTCATGATGAGTTCAGGAGGACGACCTTCCATTGTCACATCATAAACAGGATCTTCTCCTCGTTTAGTCCAAATAGAATAAGGACACATACGGATATATTTCTTCGGCTTCTTTACCATAAAAGTATCCGTCAGATTTCGAGGTATTCCTTCGTCAAAAGGATTCTTAAACTCCATCCATTTCTTTTCAAGCGGAGCTTCCTGAGGTTTATTATAATCCATGCCGCTCGGAAGGAAATCAAACTGAATGAGTTTTACAGCTTCTTCATTCAGCTTAATTTCCTTATCTTCCTTCTGCTGCCCCATAACAGGCATTACTATCAGCAAAAGGAATTTCAATACCATATATCGCCGGATACAGTTCATTCTGCGTTTTTTATTCACTCATGTTCAATCGTGACATTTCATTTTCAGCCGCACTGCGGTTATTCATTGTACGTTCTGTCCGGAAGCGGTATGTAACAGTAAAGCCAACCTTCCGCGTGTCTTCCTTTCCGATACTGTTCATGATAATATCATTCAGACGGGCTGCACTGCGTATTTTGTTCTTATTGAAAAGGTCATACCCATCGAGCGAAAAGCTGAAGCCTGTCATCTAGGAATGATTTTTTCAGACTCAGATTCAGAGACGTGTAACTCTTCGATTCGTACAGCTGATAATAACCTCTGGAACCATAATTAAAATCGGCAGATAACAAGAATCCGGAAGGAAGAGTGAAGCTATTGTTGAAATTCAGTATCATCAAAGGACGACCCGATTTCAGCATACTTCCATCCGGTCCAGGATAATCGAAGAATGTTTTCATACAGGTAAGCGTGAGTGAAGGTATCCACCACTTCACCGGATATTGCAGGTTTATCATACCCGTCAGATTATGCAGTTTGTCAAAATTATCCATGTAGCTGACCGTAACCGCCGAATTTCCCGGCATACTGTAAAATGCCGTTACCAGCGGATTGTGCGTACAGGTATAATTCAGGTTAAAGAACAGGAACTTATAAAACAGCATATAGTTCAAGTCATGAGTCAGAGCCTGTTTCAGGTAAAGATTTCCTTTCTGATAGGTAAACCGGTCTGTATACACGGCATTATCATTCATTACACCAAAAGGAGGACGCTCCGTATGAATGGAGTAAGTAAGCGACTGTTGCAGGCTCTCCGTATTATAACTTAAGGAAACAGAAGGCAGAAAATTGTGATAGGTCTGGTTCTGACTTTTGCTATCATTGGTTTCCCTCAGATCACTTCGTATGTGTTCGTAACGCAAGCCTGCTCCCAGCGACAGATTATTCCATGTATAATCGTATGACAGGTAGAGAGAATTCTTCAACTCTGTATTACGAGTACGGCCATTATTCAACGCACGGATATATTCTATATAGTCCGTTCCGCTTGTATGACTAAAATCATATCCCAAGCTGAAAGTTCCCGCTTTCTCGGTTTCATACGACAAGCTGAATTTGGCAGCAAACAAATCCCAGTCTGCTTTACGGTGATAGTCCATAGATGTTTCTGCATCGTCGCTTTCCCATTCACGAATATTCCCCCGGCTACGATCAGTCTTGTGAAGATAATCACCGAATACGTTCATTTTCCAGCCATTCTTCCAGTCGTTTATATAATACAAATTAAAATGGTTGCTGACGGACTTGTCGGACACATCACTGAGATTCTTAATGAAAGTAGAAACACCCTTGTCCGGTATCATGGAAAGAGTTTCATTTGAGGATGTATTACCTTCGCTGTATTTGCCTTCATATTTCAATCCAACCTCCGATTCTGGTGAAAAATGATAAGAAACACCACCCGTATAAGCATGGCTTTCGTTAAAAATCTGCTTTTGACTCAAATTAGTAAGATTCCAGATAGTATCACTTTGAGTCTGCTGATAAATATCAAGATCCGAATCCTTCTTTCCACGATCATAATTGTAAGAAAAAAAGAAATCCCAGTTTTTATAGTTGTAGCTTCCATTCATCCGGTAATTCTGGCTGAAATGATTTCCCTGCAACAGATTACCGCTGACATTAAAGGCAAGTCCTTCTCCCAGACGTTTGGTCTTGATTTCAATTACCGCACGCTGCTCCGAATGATAACGTACGTCAGGATTCGTCATCAGTCTGACAGACTGAATCTGGTCAATAGCCAGATTATTCAGTTCTGTTTGATCTGTAACCTCCCTGCCATTGATATAATACGTAGGTATACCTTTTCCTATCACTTCAATGGCGTCACCCCGCTGCTGTATACCTGGTATCTTACAAAGCAGATCATTCAGAGTGGTTTGTTTGGCAAGAATAGTGTTCGGCACATCAGCAGTAATTCCATCCCGGTTCAGTTTGAAAGGTTTCCTGTACGCTGTAATCTCCACTCCTTCGAGTTCAGTTTGTGAGAGCTCCATCCGAGCTATCGGCAGGGTAATGTCCGCATTAACAAGTATATTCTTATACAGCGTCTCATAGCCCAGATAGGAATAGCGGATAATATAGCTGCCACCATCGAGTGATGTGCTATATATACCGCAAGAGTCTGATACCGCACCTGTTACAAGCGTACTGTCTGACTGATTCAGAAATGCCACATTTACCATCGGCATTACTGCATTTTCTGAATCTATGATTTTTCCTTTAACAAAATGCTGACCATAGACAGGCATTATGATGAAACTGCCTATTATACCTAAAACCGTTGTTCTCATTGGCTAAATTTACACAATAATCTTATTCAAAAATTGTAGCTAGAAGCGTATTATCTTTCCAGCATTCATGTTAATTATTTTTCCTATTGTCTGACTTCAATCCGAGCTTAAACTACACAAATAGATAATAAACCTACTCTTAATCTTTGGATACTGAAAATATTCAGCATCTTTAATTAATCAATTAGTTCCTAATATTTGACTATAACAAGTCTTTAATGTAGTAAGTCGATTATTTTTTAATGCCCGAACCGTGAAGTGTCTACTTCTTTTACCTCCTGTTTTTTATATCCTCCAAAACGGTATGTAAAGTTCAGAGATACTGTACGGGTGTAGAAAGAACTGTTCATATCCAAATACTGACCTTTGAAGCGAACCTTCATATCCGGCATGCTGGAATTAAAGATGTCACTGCAACGTGCCGTAAGTGTACATTTGTCTTTGGCAAAGTTCCACTTCATTCCGGCTGTAAGATTGAATGTGCTTGCAAGATCCAACGTTCCCTGAATGAAAGGTGTTTGTATGTTCCCTGTCAGCTCAAACGAAAGGTTCTTTCCAACCTTGAAGGTATTATCAAGTGTTCCGACAAATATCCATTTCTTACGATCAAAAGGTATGTCAAAAAATTGGTCACATTTCTGTCGTGCCTGCATTCCTACAAGTGTAAGCCTTGCATCATACCAGTTCCCCATACTGAACGGTACAATGATATTGGCTCCTATCATACGCATATAGTTCCAGTTAGTGTTCTTGTATATCAATGCCAACCGGTCGGTTGCCTGATAGGGAGACTGGGCAAAGTAATCGGATGTATGTTTATAGAACAGGCCAACGATATACTTCTGTTTCAATATATAGTTTCCATTCAGATTATAGTTCGTCATAGGTCTTAAACCAGGCGTTCCCTGAATTTCAGAATATCCATTCAGATAGGTGACTGAAGACTGCATATCCCAGTAACCAGGATATGTCTTGTCTGTTGACAGGGATAGCTGGAAAATATGTTGCGGACTTTTCAGATATGTCAACGAGGCTTGCGGATAGACCGCCCATTTGTGATAATTGCCAATAGTATAATATTCCCCAGTAGCCGAAACAGTGAACGAAGTCCCTGTTGCCCAATTCTTGCTCAGCGAGAAATAGAAATTAGTTGTCTGCTCTTCCAGCTTAGCATCAGTATTTTCAGGTTTTATATTACCTGTCACATTATTATAAGTCTGAAAATCGTAGTTTTTTGTATAGAGATAGGAAACACCGTAACCTATACCCCAATTATTGGGCAGACTATGTTTCTGGTCTGCATAAACAGAGTAACGGTCAATACGCTGGCCGCCGGTCAGGGTATATGCGTTTTCACTATTATCTGTAAGCTGTGTTAACATTGTCTGGTTATTATCAGAAGTGAATCGGGTATAATCACCGCCTAATTCGAGTCCGAAACCGGAACTGTATTGTACAGCTATGTTATGCATCTTATTTTCTGTAAATTTATCGAGAGTGGATTGCTGAAAACTTCCGTCTGCTATACTACGACCGTTTCTGTCGGGAGTAAAACTTCCGGTATAAGCAATATTCAGACGATTCTTTTCATTGATATTGTATTCCAGAGCCGTTCTTACATTATGCATCCAGCTTTTGGTACTTAGTTTCTCATTTTGAGTTATTTCATAAACCTTATCGCCTAATGTATGTCTGGAGAACAAGTCCGTATATTCCATTATTTTGGCATTGTCGGCCCCATACATTACATCCAGAGTTACTTTAGGCGTAGATAATCGGAAATTACCATTCGCACCGCCACTACTGAAATATCTGTTCTGATAATATGTGCTCAACTCTCCCTGAAATGAACAGTCATTTGAGCGTTTCATCACCACATTGATGACAGCTCCACGCACATGGAGTTCAGGAGGGGCACTATATATGACTTCTGCTTTCTCTACACGATCTACCGGTGTATTGCGCAGCAATGTTTCTAGCTGATCTGCTGTCATAGTCGTAGGCTTGCCGTTCATCACAATTGTAAGAGAACTAGCTCCTGCAAGAGAAAGAGTTCCGTTACTCTCCTGCACTCCCGGTAGTTTGGATATAGCCTCGTATGCATTGTTTACAGCCCGTTTCTCAGAAAGTACCGAAAGATCATATCCAAGCCGTCCGTCTTCTACTTTAACCAATGGTCTTTCTCCCTTAATTACTACTTCCTCCAGATTATAGTCTTTCGGCTCCAGTGTAATGATGCCGACATCATGAGCCCGACCTTTTATTTGTCTGGTCTGATAAAGTAAGTGCTGGACAATAAGCTGATAACTCTCCGGCTCCGGTTTAAGCATAAATGTACCGTCGGCCGCAGAGATGGTAGCCTCTAAATAAGTTGAATCCGGTAGTTGCATGACAATGGTCGCACCTTCTACCGGTTGTTGATGGATGTCTACTATTGTTCCTTTTATCTGGCTAAAGGCCCAAACCGGCAATGCTGTATACAGCAATAGTCCTATCAATCGCTTTGATTTCATTACATTTATTTCTTACGATCGTTTTCTAAAAACTGCCTCTCTTCTTATGCAGTTTCCTGCTTTACCAGTTTTCTGCTACAAATGTATAAGATTATATCAGAAAAGCTTCCTCTTTTCCCTTCTTTAAAAGAAGGCATAATAAACTTTAACTGAAAAACGATAGTGTATCGGAATGATAGGAATAATAAAAAAAGTCCTGAAAACCGGTCAAGTTTTCAGGACTTCTCAATGTTTTGCCTCACGGCCTGGTACACCCTCAGGGATTCGAACCCTGGACCCACTGATTAAGAGTCAGTTGCTCTACCAACTGAGCTAAGAGTGCATCCACTATAAATTGTCAAATTTCCCGTGCAACTTCATCTGAAAGTACACCCTCAG
>ENA-OQJI01000187-OQJI01000187.1-human-gut-metagenome-genome-assembly--contig:-NODE-187-length-14258-cov-0.935532_pt1 | contig 14258 bp, 14 predicted proteins | sample MGYA00242602_ERZ504768 | MGnify/ENA primary metagenome ERZ504768 (study PRJEB26092, sample SAMD00036368) | human gut metagenome | host: Homo sapiens | study: EMG produced TPA metagenomics assembly of...
ACTTTATCGCGAGTTCCGCACGCAAAGGAAAGCACTTAATGTGCTTTCCGTCTTGCGCAGGACTGTAGAGCAGGAAAGTTCATATGCGCCGCCCGGCTCCCGCGGCTCTCAGGGGCATCTCTCATGCAAAAACTGTCGTGGGGTAAAGTCCGAGGTCAGTGGCGTTTTATACCGAGAAATTCAAAAAAAGTTGAAAATTCATTACATATTTGCGTTGACTTTAGGTAACTAAAGTTTCATACTCCTTTTCAACCACTGGGGGATGTGAACACGCACGGATCGTTCACATCATGATTGAAGAGGATTTCTTAGACATGTTCACGCATCAGCTAAACATTATCAGCGTAGTAATTATCTGATGCGGGTTAGCACATACAGCTAGCCCGTACGATAACGGGCGGCTGATGAAGATGAGGGCCGTCGAGCGCAACCGACGGCCCCTCATTTTTTTATGTCTAGGAAGTTCTTTTTTAGAGGAGGAAATGTAATGAACGGAGTTTTGCTCATGGTTGTGGCCGCGGCGGTGCTCGCCTGCGGCTATCTGGCTACGGCCGCTGGCTGGCCAACAAGTGGGGGCGTTGACAAAGAGGCCCTCACGCCGGCCAAGCGCATGAAGGACGGCAACAGCTTCTCGCCCGTCTCCGCCTTCACCGCGTTTTCGCACCAGTTCAGCTCGATCTGCGGTGCTGGTCCTGTCACGGGTACGATCGTCGCCATGGCCTTTGGCTGGCTGCCCGTCGTGCTCTGGGTCCTCGTCGGCGGCATCTTCTTTGGCGCCGTCCACGACTTTGGTGCCCTGTACGCTTCGATGAAGAACAACGGCAAGTCGCTCGCTCAGCTCATCGAGAAGTACATCGGCAAGACCGGCCGTCGCCTGTTCCTGCTGTTCTGCTGGCTGTTCTGCATCATCGTCATCGCCGCCTTCACCGACATGGTCTGCAAGACGTTCATGTTCACCCCGGCCGTTGACGCTTCTGGTGCTGCTACCGGTGCCATCGACTTCACCAAGTCCTATGCCGCCGGCTGCGCTGGTACCATTTCCATCCTGTTCACCTTCGTCGCTATCGCCTTTGGTTGGGCCCAGAAGAAGTTCAACCTCACCGGCGCTGCCGAGTTCGTCACCGGCGTTGTCCTCATGGTTCTCATGTTCGCCGTCGGAATGCAGTTCCCGGTCTACCTGGATAAGTTCCAGTGGTTCGCCGTCGTCATGGTCTACCTGGTCTTCGCTGGCGCTATGCCCATCCAGATGCTCAAGACCCCGCGTGACTACCTCACTTCCATCATGATGATCGTCATGATCGTCTGCGCTGTCCTCGGCATCGTCGTCCTGGGCGTCAACGGTCAGGCCACTATCACCGCTCCGGTCTTCACCGGCTTCTCCACTGCCTCCGGCATGATGTTCCCGGTCCTGTTTGTCTCCGTCGCTTGTGGTGCTCTCTCCGGTTTCCACAGCCTCGTTTCTTCCGGCACCTCTTCCAAGCAGGTCGAGAAGGAGCAGGACGCCGTCAAGGTCGGTTACGGCGCAATGATCGTCGAGTCCTTCGTCGGCATCCTTGCCATCATCGTTGCCGGCATCATGTTCTCCGATATGAACACCGCCGGTACCGGCGCCCTCAACGCCGGTGTCGCTTCCACCCCGTTCCAGATCTTCGCCGCTGGCATCTCCCGCGGTATGCAGGCCTTCGGTGTTGACGGCACGCTCGCTACCGTCTTCATGACCATGAATGTTTCCGCTCTGGCCCTGACCTCGCTCGACGCCGTCGCCCGCATCGCCCGCACCTCGTTCTCCGAGTTCTTTGCCCAGACCAACGACGCCCTGGCCATCGAGTCCAAGGCCGGCTACATGAAGGTCCTCGGCAACCCCTGGTTCGCCACGGTCGTCACCCTGCTTCCCGGTCTCGCCCTCGCTTTTGGTGGCTATGCCAACATCTGGCCGCTCTTTGGTGCTTCCAACCAGCTGCTCGGCGGCATGACCATGATCACCCTCGCCGTGTTCTGCAAGTGCACCGGCCGCAAGGGTTGGATGCTCTACGTGCCCGTCGTCTTCCTGCTCTGCTGCACCTTCACCTCGCTGGTCCAGAGCGCCATGGGCTGCATGACCGCCGTCCAGGCCTACGGTTTCTTCGGTACCATCCCGGCTACCGCCACCACGGCCGCCGTCTCCGTCGCCGCCACCAAGGGCCTGCAGCTCGTCTTTGCCGTCCTGCTGATGGTCCTGGGCCTCATCGTCGCCGTCAACTGCCTCAAGGAGTTCTTCGGCAAGGAGGCTGGCTCCATGCCTGATGAGGAGCCCGAGTGGTCCGATATGGGCAAGGCCGAGTACGGTCGCGCCGCTGCCGCCGAGGCTCCTGCCGACGCCGAGGCCGTCAAGGCCTAGTCGGTCGGACGGGTTGAATCTCTCATCCATATGACTCGGAAAGACCGGGTCCGCAACGACGCGGACTCGGTCTTTTTTTCATGCGAAAGCGGGTGACGCTCGAGTGTTCTCGCAGATGTTTTGCGTGGATAAGGGCGTGCGTTGTACCATATAGACGTATATGTGTACATATGAAAGGGGCCCCGTGGCCAAGACGGTATATTCCGATAATCAAAACAATGTCGATGCTTTGGCTGAGCGCCTGAGCAGCCACGACGTCGCTTTCTGCCGAGCGCGCCAAGCTGGTTGCCTACGACCTGCTCTGCCGCAAGGCGCTCAAGATTAAGTCGAGTGCGCTGGCGCAGATTTTCCGCTCCGTCGATAAGGAGTGCGACACCAAGGCGATGCGCGATGAGCTTATCGCGGCAAAGATCGTGACCAAGATCGAGGGTAGCGGCATTAACGGGCGCCCGGCGTTCTATACCATCAATGCCGAGATCCGCGATGCCCAAGAGCAGCCTGCCGAGTCCGTCGAGGGTTTTGTCGTCGAGGATTCCGCTGACGTGCCTGCTGTGGAAGAAGCTGCTCCGCGTGAGCATGTCGATACCGATGAGTTGCTCGATGAGAACGTCGTGCGTGCCTTTACGGCCAAGGCAGGACGCGGCGGTTTTGGCGGGGGTGGCAAGCGCGATGCGCAGCGCCGCGCCCAGCAGGAGCGCTTCCGTCGCGCCGTTGCTCAAAAGGGTGAGACGGATGCTGAGGCCGTCGAGGAAAAGCCCGTCGGGATGCAGGAGCCGACTCTCGCTCAAGAGCATGCTGAGATCCAGGAGCCCAAGCGTCGCCGCGGTGCCCACTTTAAGGCCGAGCAGCGAGGTGCCGCATGCGAGGTCCAGGATTCCGTCGAGGCTGCTGACGCGTCCGATGAACCGGCCAAGAAGGCTCCGGGTTCATGCCGTCCCGGACGTGGTTTTGAGGGGCGCGCGTATCCCGTAAGGCGTCAGGAGAAGAGCGAACCGGCTTCGACCACTCAGGGCGAGAAGGACGAGAAGGCCGTTGAGCCGGTGGCTCGCGAGCAAAAGCCTGTTGAGCCGCAGCTTGAGGTTGATGCCGAGGCCAAGGGCCAGCAGCCTACTGATGAGCAGACGGAGCAGGGCGCGTCGAGCAAGCCTCGCCGCCGTCGCCATCGTGGGGGCCGCAGTTCCCATGCCGAGACTGCAACCGAGAAGACCACGCCGCAGAACGAGGATGCGAAGGCCGAGGTTTCTTCGGGGCAGCCTAAGCGCCAGTCAGCGAAGGAGAGCGAGTCCGATCGTCCGCAGAAGCAGGCGTCTATGCCGAAGCGCGAGCGCAATCCCCAAGGCGATTCTAAGCGCAAGTCTCAGAAGAAGCCGGAGTCTGCCGCAGTAGATACTGCTGCCCAGCAGCCCGAGTCGGCCGCCCACGGCGAGGTCTCGGCGCTTGCCCTTGCCCGCGTTTTAGGCAGGCAGCTGTTCAAGGTTGTCCCCACGCCTATGGCGCTCTCCAAGATCAAGGAGCAGCAGACACAGATCGTAAAGGTCGAGGGCAAGGACGGCAAAAAGGCTCCGCAGCGCACTCAGCACAACGAGATGTCCAACCGCAAGATTGCCGAGGAAATCGCAATCATCCAGGCTTGGATCGAGCAGAACCGAGGTGCCGATACGCCGGTTGCCTCGCGCCGTCAGCGTGCCTACCAGATCTTTAACGACGAGAAGGCTTTTGACGGCAAGCACGGTGAGCGCCTGATCAGGCGTATGACCGAAAAGGGCATCAGCATGCAGGCGATCCAAGGTCGCCCCCAATCGCCCCGTGCATTTTACGGGCTTCTTTACGCTGGGCGCCGACAAGCCGTTCATTATGGTCGAGAACCTGGACACCTACGACGAGATCGTCAAGCTGCTGCGTGGCCGCAAGCACGCCAAGCTCTTTGGCATCAAGGTGGGCGGCGTGATTTTTTGGCGGCGGATGCAAGGCGAGCGTCTCGCATGCCTTGGACGATTATCTGGCCGAGATTGGCTATCGCTTTAACTACGTCTACTACGTAGGCGATATCGATCGCGAGGGCGCGCGCATTGTCGAGCAGACTCGCAATGCCAATGTGGTTGAGATTCGCCTGCATGCCGGCATGTACCGCGCCATGCTCGCCGACGCATAAGCGTCGCGTGAAGGCCGGCGGCGAGTGCGAGCCCGCGGCTGCCAACCAGGGCGTGCCGCAGAACCGTGGCGGCGACGAGTCAAGGATCTGGCCCATGGTTACGCGCGTGCAGTTCCGCAACGTGCTGCGCGAGGGCGGGCGCATTCCGCAGGAGATTCTGATGACCGCCGACTATCGGGATGGCGACTCGGGAAGCTTCGACCGCATGCTGAACAATTAGTTCCGCCGTTCTACCGAACGGCGGTCCTCTCGACGCTGCGAGGGGCCCTGGCGCGGCAATCTGACGTTCAACTTCGGCGGCGCGACCAGAAGGTCAGCGCCGCCTTGTTTCACGTCACCTTGCCATACCAGGGCCCCTCTCGCTGTCACGTTCAAAACATCGGGGTTAGTGGCCTCCTGTTCGTGCGGAACTCGCGATAAACCTAAGCCGGTGTCCCCGCTCTCCCGGGGCCTGTGGTTACTTGGTTGTTGCATGCGGCTCGCTTTTCGGAACAGGGCTGATAATTCTAGATGCAAGGCGCTCTTGGTCGTTATGGGCCTAGGGCGTCTGTCTTATATAGGTAGATTCCTTGCGGGTTCGAATCCCTCCGCTTGCCCACAAGAAAAGCCTCCCGATCGGCTATGCGTTCGAGAGGCTTGTTTCTTTGGCTGGGACGGAGGGATTCGAACCCCCAACAGCCGGCACCAAAAACCGGAGTTCTACCGTTGAACTACGTCCCAATGTGTGGTGTTGCCCAAAAGCAACCCGTTTAGTTTACCTAATCTGCGAGGGCATCGCAAACGCCATCGAGCAGGCGTACGGCGAGTGTCTGCGCATCACTTGCGGTGAAGGTTCCGTTGTAGCGCGTCATGCCCGTGAGCTCAATGCGAATGCGCGCGGGCTTTTGCTGTGCGGCGACATTGGCGGTGCGGATGCGCTGTGCAAGGTTGTGACACTCGGCAAGGGGCGATCGTGGCGCGCGGCGCAGCATCTGCGGGCAGCTCATCGCTTGCGATTTCGAGCACCAGATCCACGTCGGTCGGAACCTCGGAATCGCAAAGCATCATGCCGCTGCTGTCGGTCGTCGCCGTGGCGATGTTCCACATGCGCGATGCAACGCTGCGTGCGATGGGGTCCTCACCGATGACGGCAATCTGGAAACGCTCGAGCACGTTGGCGGCACGGGCAAAACCGATGCGCGACTCGGCCTCGGTAACCGAGGGCTTACCCTCCCACACGTGATGCAGGCGGTTGATATAGGCGTAGGTATCCTGGAACGCCATGCCATCGGCAAACAGGCCAACATTTTCCTGGAACTGCTGCAGAGCGGCCTCGGTGTGCGGGCCAAAATAGCCGTCGTCCTCACCGCAGGCAAAGCCCAAAACGTTGAGCGCGCGCTGCAGGGCCTGAACGTCGGCGCCATGGAAATTGGGCATGCGCAGATAGAGCGTGCGGTCGCCCAGCTTATACGAGGCGTCTACCAGGGCGCTCCAACAGGAGATATCGACGGCACAGCCAGCGGCAAGGCCGCTATCGAGCCTAAAGGTGCCAACAGCCTGCTCGGTGGTGGTGCCAAAGCGCTTGTCGGAGACTCGGCGTCATCGATTGTATAGCCGAGCTGCAGAAGGCGGGACTGCACGTCCTCGACGGCTGCTCCCTGCATGCCCGTTGTAATAGGTTCCATGAACGAACCCCTTTCGGCGTATCATTCGTACTATTTGAGCGCCTGTCGGATAGACGACGCAAAGAGATGCATAAACATACATTCAACAGTGTAGCAACTTGTACCCAAATGCGCTGCCGACAGGTTTTGCAACCCCCGCTAGTTGAGTCGCTCCACAAAGAAATCTGCCATGGAGAGGAACAACTCGCGTGCGTGCTGATCAAGCTCAACGTTCTCGATGGCCGCTTTGGCCTTGGCGGTCAGGTCGAGCGCGTAAGTGTGGGCGTAATCGATGGAGCCGGTCTCCTGGAAGATCTCCACGGCGCGTGCGAGCTGCGCGGGATCATCGGTGCCCGAGGAAAGAATCGCCTCGATCTCGTCGTGGTGGCATTCATCAGAGAGGGCGTGTACGGCGACAAGCGTGCGCTTACCCTCGGTGATATCGGTGCGGAAGTCCTTGTTGGCGGCCTCCTTGGTGCCGATCAAGTTGAGCAGATCATCTTGGATCTGGAAGGCAAGGCCTGTGTGCAGGCCAAAGGCGCGCAGCGCCTCAATCTGCTCCTCGCTGCCGCCGCCGATAATGGCTCCGGCGGCAAGTGGCGTAGCTCCGCTGTAGTACGCGGTCTTGTGCGTCGCCATGTCCAGGTAGTCATCAACTGAGACATCAAAGCGCCCGTCACGGACCCAACCTAGGTCGAGCGCCTGGCCCTCGATGGTGCGAACGATCATCTCGGTAAGCTCGTGGAGCACGCGCAGCTTCACGCCGGACTCCAGCGTGGGGTCGTCGAGAACCGTCTTGGTGACCATGGTGAGCGCCAGATCGCCGCAGTTGATGGCAAGGCCCGTGCCCTCGGTAAGGTGCATGCAAGGCTTGCCGCGACGCAGCTGGCCGTTGTCGGCGATGTCGTCATGGATAAGCGCTCCCGACTGAAAGTGCTCGATAGCCGCCGCCGCGCTGCGGGCGCTCTCAAAGCTGCCACCTACCGCGGTGGCGGCGAGCATGCAGATGAGCGGGCGGTGGCGCTTGCCGGCATTGGCCGTAAATGTCGAGAGCGGGGTATACAGGTAGCGCTCGATATCGGCAGAGGTCGCCTGTCCGTCAAAGAACGTGGCAGATAGTCGTTGATCTGGCCAAAGTGCTGGGCTAAAAAGCTGGTAAACGGACTGGACACGGGTTCTCGCATTCTTTCTTAGGTTGCATCGTTGCGGTGTGCAGATACCATATTGCCACATTGGAGTTGCTGGCGCGTCTGTTTTGGCGATTTGGGGAAACGGGACGCGTGCGCGTGCCGGCTGCTTATATAAGCCTATAGTGCTCGAGCGCCTTGACGACGCCATCTTTGTCGACCGAGTCGGTGATGTAGTCGGCGCGCTTTTTGAGATAGTCCGGCGCATTGCCCATGGCGATACCGACATCGACGGCGTTCATCAGCGAGACGTCATTGCTGGCGTCGCCGATGCCGTATACGGTTCCGTGGTGGGGATCGAGGGCGTCGAGTACAGACTGGATGCCCCCGCGCTTCGTGCATTCGCGGGGCGAGATTTCGGTTACCTCGAGTTCGAGCTCGTTAAAGCACAGCAGCGGCTCAAGTGCCTTATCTTGAGCGATGCGGCTGGCGAGCGATGTAGACATCAAGATCTTGTAGGCACTGTAATGTTGCAGCTGCGTGACTGCGTCGCCCAGGGTGCGCGCGTATCCGGGGGCATCGGGGGCATCGGCACTCATGCGCACGACGCCGTTGAGGCCCTCAAAGCGGATGACCTCGCCCGACTGCTCAAGAGTAGGGGGCAAGGCGCTGCAGCATGCCGGGCGTCATCGCTAAATCGCGAATCACGTGTCCCTCAAGTTCGACATAGCCACCCGCGAGGCAGACGATGCCGGCCCAGGGCAGCTCGAGCAGCTTTGGATGGATGCAGCTCAGTGTGCGTCCTGTGCAGATAAAGGCCATGTTGCCATTTGCAACGAAATCGCGGATGGCCTGCGAGACCGCCTCGTTGGGATAGGGGGACAGGTCTCGCTCGCTCTCGGGAAGCTCTTGTGCCACTCGAGGGTCTTGCCACGCGAGCGTGCCGTCAATGTCGAAGAAGCAGATATCGCCGTGCTTGTGGGTTGGGCTGGCGACAGGGGAGGCCGAGGCGGTGGGCACAAATCCCGGCTCGAGGCCCATGATCTGGTCAAAATGCTCTTTAACGCGGGGAACGGAGATGCCGATGACCACCTGGGCGGTCTTGCCCGTAATGATGAGCCTTTGGCGCCCGCCGCGACAAACGACGCGTTATCTGCAACGATGGAAGGGTCTGCGACCTCGATGCGCAGGCGCGTGGCGCAGTTGGTTGCGCCCGCAATATTGCCAACGCCACCTAAAAGCTGAATTACCCGCTCAGCGAGGACGTGATCTTGATCGGATTGACTATTGACCTCGTCATTGGGAGATTGCTCTTTGGCAAAGCCGCTTCCCGTTAAATGATCGATTGCCGCGCGATTGGCGACATGATCCTCGCGGCCCGGCGTCTTAAGGTCATAGATCAAGATGAGTGCTCGAAAAACTAAACAAAAAAAGATGAGGCTAAAGGCAAGGCCGATACCGAGCGCCAAAAGATAGGCACCGGCATGCATGCGCATGAGCGGAATAAAGTTGAAGGCTGCCATCTCCATGAGGCCGCCCGAGAAGATGCCGACGATGCCAAAGAGATTCATGGTTGTGGCAAGGCAAGACGATAAGACGGCGTAGAGAAAAAGAGCCGGGGTGGGTGAACATAAAGAGAAATTCGAGTGGCTCGGTAACGCCGCAAACCACCGAGGCGATGATGGCGGGAACAAGGATGACCCTGAGGCCGGCGCGGCGCTCTGGTTTTGCGGTGGAGTAGAACGCGGCTGCGATGGCGGGAAGGCCAAAGAGCTTGACCCAGCCGGTGGCGGTAAAACCGGCCCACGGCGCAAGTTCATTAAGGGGGCGCGTGCTATGGGAGAGGATGGGGAGCAAGCTGCTCCACGTGGCGTAGATGCCGTCGTTAATGACCAGGTTGTCGTAGTAGATCGGCATGTAGAGCAGGTGGTGCAGCCCCATGGGCTCGAGCGCTCGCTCCAAAAGCACAAAGATGCCCACGCCAAAGGGGCCGACGCCCGCAAGTGCGTGGCGCAGTGTTTCGGTCACAGCGTATACGGAGGGCACGATGGCGGCCGAGATAGCGGCAAGGGCAAACACGGCAAAAAAGCTGATGAGGTAGACCAGCGAGGAGCCCGAGAAGGTGCCGAGCCAATCGGGAACCTTGACATCGTAGAAGCGGTCATGGATGGCGACGACGGTTGCCGACACCGCCAGCGGGCCGATAATGCCGGTGTCGAGCGTCTTGATGCCGTCGATGATGGTGATGCCGCTAGCGGAGGTCAAAGACGACGGGTACTTAAGTCCAAGGTTGTCTCCGCTCAGCTTAATGATCTCGCTCAAAAAGAAGCAATAGGCAAAATAGGCCACGAGTGCCTCGAGGCAGCAGCGTGCCGGTTGCTTTTGGGCAAGGCCGATGGGCAGCGCTACGGCAAAAAGGAGCGGAAGTCGTTTAAAGACCGTCCACGAGCCGCGCTGAATGATAGTCCAAAAAAACGTACCAAGGGGTTCCGTATACGGCGAGGTCGCCGACGATATCCGCAGACGTTGCGAGGGCGGAGACGCCGACCATGAGGCCCGATATGGAAAACAACATGGCGGGCGCGAACATTGCCCCGCCAAAGCGTTGGATTTTTTGCAGCATGTTCTGCCTCCCGAATATCGAGGCGCGTTGCGCGTGGTGAAACGTTTAAACAATGGATTCATTGTAGAGGACCAGACGATTGTCATACCGGCAGTTTTGAGCGAAACCGGTTTGAGCGTGACAGAAACCGTCAACGGTTAAATCCTGTCACTTTGCCGATAATCGGTTTAAACAACTTTAAGAAATGCTATCGTGCCTAGCCATACATATTCATTAGAGGTGAAGTCATGCCAAAAGCGATTTACGAAGGAATCTACCGCGAGATCCGTTCGCGCATCATTAACGGGACCTATGCGTTTCAGGAGATGCTGCCAACCGAAGCCGAGCTGACCGCGGAGTTTGGCTGCACGCGCAATACCGTTCGACGCGCCTTGAGCATGCTGGCCGACCAGATGTTTGTGCAGCCTATACACGGCAAGGGCGTGCGCGTTATTTGGCTCAAGGGCGAAACCGACATGCTGGGCGCACTCGAGGAAGTCGAGTCGTTTGGCGAATTTGCAAAGCGCAACAATGCCGTTGCATCGACGGACGTTAAGTCTTTTTGAACATTTGATTTGCACCGAGCAACTCTCTCGTCGCCTGGGCTTTAGGGTGGGCGAGGAGCTTATTCGCGTGGTGCGTGTCCGAAGCCTTAACGGCAATGCGCGCCAAGTAGACCATGGTTACTTTTTGGAGTCAATCGCCAAGGGCCTGACGCCCGAGATCGCCGCAAAGTCAATTTACGACTATCTGGAGCACAAACGCGGCGTCAAGGTGATGGCGAGTCGCCGTACAGTGAGCGTCGAGCTCGCCAACGATGAGGACTGCAGCTATCTTGACCTCGGCAAATACAACTGCGTTGCCGTCATGGAGAGCCAGTCGTACACCTCGGATGGCATCTTGTTCGAGGTCACGCATGCCCGCACGCATCCCGAGATTTTCCACTACCGCGTCAACTCCAAGCGATAGCCGGCTAGCTCGCAGCCTGACGAGACTCATGCCCTCAAAGCGAAAACGCCCGGTCAAACCGACGATGCATCGGCTTGACCGGGCGTTTTTTCTGCATTCGATAACAAATAATTGTTTATACAAAACTTGTCAAGTATCAAGTTGAAATTACCGTTCACCGAAGTTTTTCTACCGCTCTAGTAATACTTGTTCAAACAACTAGCCAAATAGCGTATCGTTCAAATCAGCAAAAGGGGCAAAGTCCCCGAGCCAATCTCCGAAGGCGGCGGCAAAGGGTGCCGCCACGGTGTGAAAGGGTGGATTGTAATGAAGAACGAAATGAGCAGAAGGCAGTTCCTGGGCTTTGCTGGTTCCGCGGCTGCGGTTCTTGGTCTTGGTCTCGTGGGCTGCGGTGGCTCCGCCGGCTCCGGCTCCTCTGCTTCTGGTGACGCTGCCGAGGTCTACTTCCTCCAATTCAAGCCTGAGGTCGACAAGGAGTGGAAGGAGATCGCCAAGGCGTACAAGGAGGAGAAGGGCGTCGAGGTCAAGATCGTGACCGCCGCCTCCAACACCTACGAAGAGAAGCTCAAGTCCGAGATGTCCAAGAGCTCCGCTCCGACCCTGTTCCAGGTCAACGGCCCCACCGGTCTTAAGAACTGGAAGGATTACTGCGCCGACCTGTCCGATACCAAGCTCCGCGGTGAGCTCATTGACGACTCCCTGGCTCTGCAGTCCGATGGCAAGGATCTGGGTATCGACTGGGTCCAGGAGAGCTACGGCATCATCTACAACAAGCAGCTGCTCGAGAAGGCAGGCTACAAGGCCGAGGACATCAACTCCTTCGACAAGCTGAAGGCTTGTGCTGACGACATCCAGGCCCGCAAGGACGAGCTTGGCGTTGAGGGTGCCTTCACTTCTGCCGGCATGGATGACTCCTCCAGCTGGCGCTACACCACCCACCTCGCCAACCTCCCGCTCTACTACGAGTTCGAGAAGGAGCACAACCAGGAGGACGACGAGATCAAGGGCGAGTATCTCGACAACTTTAAGCAGATTTTCGACCTGTACATCACCGACTCCACCTGCGATCCTTCGCAGCTTGCCTCCAAGACCGGCGACGATGCCACCAACGAGTTCGCAACCGGCAAGGCCGTCTTCTATCAGAACGGCTCTTGGGCATACGCTGACCTCACCAAGGCCGGTATGACCGACGACCAGCTCGGCATGCTGCCGATTTACATCGGCGTCGACGGCGAGGAGAACCAGGGCCTGTGCTCCGGCGGCGAGAACTACTGGTGCGTGAGCTCCCAGGCTTCCGAGGATGCTCAGAAGGCCACCGAGGACTTCATGTACTGGTGCGTCACCGCTGACATCCCGACCAGCATCATCGCCGACAAGATGGGTCTGACCGCTCCGTTCAAGAGCGCCAAGGAGACCACCAACGTCTTCTCGCAGCAGGCCGTTGCCATGGCCAAGGACGGCAAGAAGACCGTTGCTTGGGACTTCGTCTACATCCCCTCTGAGGAGTGGAAGAAGAACCTCAAGCAGGCTCTGATCGCCTATGCTGCCGACAACAGCAAGTGGGACGGCGTCAAGAACGCCTTCGTTGATGGCTGGAAGACCGAGAAGGCTGCTTCTGAGTAAGCAGTTGCTGCCCAAGCTATCTGATTAGCGACAGGGGGCGGGCAGACGTTGGTTTGCCCGCCCCCTGCATATTGAAAGGACCCTTTTATGGGCAAAGCACTCAAGCGCTGGTGGCCGCTCTTTATGCTGCCCACGTGCCTGGCGTTTATGATCGGGTTCGTGATCCCCTTTATCCAGGGTTTCTATCTCTCGTTCTGCCAGTTTATTACCATTAACAACGCGCACTTTGTCGGTATCGCGAACTACGTGCGCGCGCTGTCCGATCCGCAGTTTGCCACGTCGTTCTTCTTTACCGTGGCGTTTGCCTTCCTGTCGACGGTGCTCATCAACGTGATCGCCCTGGCAATTGCGCAGGCGCTCACCCGCAAGGCGCTCAAAGGCACCAACATCTTCCGTACGATCTTCTTTATGCCGAACCTGATCGGCGGCATCGTGTTGGGCTACATCTGGCAGATTCTGATCAACTGCCTGCTCTCCAACGTGGGCGCCCAGCTCATTGCCCTTAACTCCGCTGCCGGCTTCTGGGGCCTTATCATCCTGACCCTGTGGCAGCAGGTCGGCTACATGATGATCATCTACATCGCTGGTCTGCAGTCCATTCCGTCCGACTACATCGAGGCCGCCAAGGTCGACGGTGCCACGGCATGGCAGACGTTTTGGAAGGTTAAGATCCCTAACCTGATGCCGACCATCACCATTTGCCTGTTCCTGTCCATCACCAACGGCTTTAAGCTGTTCGACCAGAACCTCGCCCTTACCGGCGGCGCCCCCGCGCACTCCACCGAGATGCTCGCCCTGAACATCTACAACACGTTCTATTCGCGTGCCGGTATCGCATGGCAGGGTATCGGTCAGGCCAAGGCGGTTATCTTCTGCATCCTGGTCGTAGCCATCTCCATGATTCAGCTTAAGGCCACGAGGTCCAAGGAGGTGCAGCAGTAATGAAACGCGATAAGGTTATCAACCGCGCGCTCTCGATTTTCTTTACGATCCTGTCGCTCGCGTGGATCTACCCCGTGTTTATGATTGCGCTCAATTCCTTTAAGAAAGCGACTGCAATCAGCACCACCACGGCATTCGATCTGCTCACGCCCGAGACGTTCAACGGCCTCGCAAACTACATGCATGCCCTTAACGAGCAGGGCTTTGCCTCGGCATTTATGTACTCGCTCATCATCACGGTCACGTCGGTCGTGCTGATTTTGGTATGCTGCTCCATGTGCGCTTGGTACGTGGTGCGCGTCAACAACAAGATCTCGAACTTCTTCTATTACCTGTTCGTGTTCTCGATGGTCGTGCCGTTCCAGATGCTCATGTTCACGCTGTCCAATTTGGCGGACCGCATCGGCTTCAACACGCCGTTCAACATCTGCTTTATCTACCTTGGCTTTGGCGCGGGCCTGGCGGTCTTTATGTTCGCCGGCTTTGTAAAGAACATCCCGCTCGAGATCGAGGAGGCGGCCATGATCGACGGCTGCAACCCGGTCCAGGTGTTCTTTAAAATCGTCCTTCCCATCATGAAGCCCACCTATCTTTCGGTCGGCATTCTCGAGACCATGTGGGTCTGGAACGACTACCTGCTGCCCTACCTCACCCTCGACTCCACCAAGTACAAGACCATTCCTATCTTGATCCAGTACTTCCGCGGCGGCTATGGCCACGTCGAGCTCGGCCCCATGATGGCCTGCATCATGATGGTCGTTGTCCCCATCGTCATCATGTACATCTTCTGCCAGAAGTACATCATCGACGGTGTGGTGGCAGG
>ENA-OQJI01000188-OQJI01000188.1-human-gut-metagenome-genome-assembly--contig:-NODE-188-length-14227-cov-0.888014_pt1 | contig 14227 bp, 15 predicted proteins | sample MGYA00242602_ERZ504768 | MGnify/ENA primary metagenome ERZ504768 (study PRJEB26092, sample SAMD00036368) | human gut metagenome | host: Homo sapiens | study: EMG produced TPA metagenomics assembly of...
CGTTTTGGTGACGCTCGTCGCTGGCTGCGGTGATGGCGCAGCGTCTGGCGAGGCGCCTGTGCAAGAAATGTCGGAAGGCCGATACGGCCACTCCCGTGGAGTTGAAGATGATGGGGGTGCCATATACGCCCGGCTCTCCGTTGCCGACCGTGTACCGTGCGATGGGTTGCCGCGAATGTTCCAACACCGGATATCACGGGCGTGTGGCCATTCAGCAGGTAATGGGCGTGGGCACGCAGATGGAGGATTTGATCGCGCGTGGCGCCACGTCGCTGGAAATCGAGCAAGCGGCCAAGTCGAAAGGCATGACATCGCTTCGTGAGGATGGCTGGCAGAAGGTTCTGCAAGGCATTACTTCCGTGGATGAAGTGCTTCGCGTGACCGTGTAGTTGTGTAATCGTGTGACTGCGTTTTCAACATACATAAAGGACAATGATGACCAATATTGAACAGCAACCCGAGCTGAAAACCGAAATGAACACCGCGACGGATCCCGATGCACAGCCGACTTGGGATGCGAACACCGATTTGTCTGGTTTGAAAGGTGTGACCATTCCCAGTACCGCTCCTTCATTCAACGAGGATCCGCGTAGGGGACGCCATTGGTCGCCCGACAATGCGATTCAGGCTGACGATGACAGTTTGCGCAATATTTTCGCGTCGCTTGACGCCATGCCCGCGTTGCGGCATGGTTCCGGTACCGTTCCCGACCCCACGCCTAAGGCCGCGGTCGAGCAACAGCCGGCGGCCGAGCCTCAACAGAGCGCACAGCGGCAGCCTATGCAACAGTCAGCTGCCCCGCAAGCCGTTGCATCACAATCTGTAGCGGAACCGCAGCCCGCTCCGACACGGCCTGCGGAAACACCGCTCATTGCAGAACAACAGGAACTCTCCTACGACACCGCTTTTCCGGAAACCCCGGAAAACGAAGCCGTGAATCAGCAGAATCTGCAATTCGACGATGACGTGACGGAAGTCACCCCTGCATTCGAGTATCATGGACCGATCCAGCAAATCGACGGCGATCCGCCATCATTCATTCCAGGCGGCACGCCGTTCGCGCAACAGCCGGACGACTATGCGGCGTACGAGGAGAACACGCAGACCATGCAGCCTTCCGCCATCAACCATATTGCGCAGCCTGCGCCCGCTGCCAGACCGCAACCCAATATGAGCAACAGGCTAATCGTGGATTTCATAGTGCCCGAAACCAATGATTCCGACGAGGACGCTGTTCCCGGACAACGCAGAATCAAAGCGCACCAGGTCAAAGAAACATTGCATGCCGAACATCCCGATGCGGATCCGGAATTCGTGGCTGCCATATGCCAGCTGGTGGAATTGAACGCGTCCGATCTTCATCTGGTGGTCAACGATCCGCCAATGCTGCGCGTGGATGGCAAGCTGCGCCCTGCCAAAGGGCTGAGCGTGTGGAACAAGGACCGCACGTATGAAGCCATCAAAGTGATGACCAACGAGCTGGAGATGGAACGGTTCAAAGACGATTTGGAACTTGATATTTCATTCTCCATCGGCGATCTGCTGCGATTCCGCGCCAACGTATACCGCGACCGTTTGGGCGTGTGCGCGGCATTACGAACCATTCCCACGGAAATCAAAAACCGCGCAGGAGCTTGGTCTCGACCCGCATATCGCCGATCTGGCGTTACTGCCGCGTGGACTCGTGCTCGTATGCGGTCCGACCGGCTCCGGCAAATCCACCACGCTCGCCGCGATTGTCGACAGAGCGAATGCCGAACGCGCCGACCATATCATCACCATTGAAGACCCGATCGAATTCGTGCATCAACACAAGCGTTGCGTGATGAGCCAGCGTGAAGTGGGCACCGACACCAAAAGTTTCGCGGAAGCGCTTAAACGCGCGCTTCGTGAAGATCCCGACATTATCGAAGTGGGCGAGCTTCGAGACCTCGAAACCATTTCCACCGCGTTGACCGCCGTGGAAACCGGCCACTTGGTGTTCGCCACCCTGCACACGCAGGACGCCGGTTCGACCGTGGACCGTCTGATCGACGTGTACCCGGAAAATCAGCAGCAGCAGATTCGCGTGCAGGTGGCCTCCACTCTGCGCGCGGTGGTCGTGCAAACCCTGATTCCACGTGCCAGCGGGCATGGCCGCGCTCCTGCCACCGAAGTGATGATCAACACTCCGGCCGTGGCCGCGTTGATTCGCGGAGGCAAGGCGCATCAGATTCGTACCGTGCTGCAATCCGGCGAAAAGGAAGGCATGCATACGCTTGACCAAGATCTGGCGAGACTCGTCAACAAGGGCGTCATCACCTTCGAAGACGCTCTTGCCAAGGTGCAGGTCCTCGAGGAATTCGAAAAACTCTGCGGCGCCCGCTCCTCCTTCTAACCTCGCCGTACCCATACACCATCTTTACACCTATCATGAGCAACACAGCAGAAACACCAACCATCATCCAGCCTGACGTTTCGGCGAACCGCGCGACGAACCTTCGAAAAAGACTCTTCACCTGGTTCGCCGAACAACGGCTGCACTGCATTGTCTTCATCGCCTACGTGACAGTGACCGTCACCGTGTCGTGTTTTCACCGAACCATGGTTTGATTGAAGGCGCAAGCCTGGCTGATCGCACGTGATTGCTCATGGAAGGAACTGCTTACCGTACGCACCCATTACGAAGGACACCCACCTCTTTGGTGGATGCTGCTTGCCATTCCCGCCAAACTTGGCATGCCTTACGAAATAGGATTGAAATCCCTCAATCTTATGTGCGCCGCGCTGATGATCTGGCTTTTGGAATTCAAAACGAAACTACCCGAATTACTAAAGGTAATACTGCCATTTTCCTATTTTCTTTGCTACCAGTATGGCGTAACTTCCAGACCATATGCGCTTATGATCGCCGCAATGCTGCTCATAGCCATCAATTGGAACAACCGCAACACCAAGCCATGGCCAGTCATACTCAGCATGATGCTGCTATGCGCCACGAGCTCTTACGGATTGGCAATCGCCGGCATGCTTGCCTTGAATTGGACGATTCAATTTCTCTGCGGCGAACGCTCGCTTATAAAAAACAAGCAGCGTTTCGCGGGACTTGTTCTGCTACTGGTATTCGCCATCATACTGCTCCTCAACGTACTCCCCGCACCCGGCACATACCACGGTGACTTTGACATACATGGCACTGCAACAACATCACCCGCATGGGTTTCCGTATTCAACACCTGGCTGGTAATGCCTTCCGAGACGTTGTTCACTTCAACCCTGTCGGATGGCAATATGCAGTTCATCGCTCTCACGCCAAGCGAGCTGTTTATGCCGTGCGTAATGTCATGCCTGATGTGGTGTTTTCTTATTCAGATTTGCCTACGCCGGAAAACCGCATTATTGCTGCTCACCACATACTTGGGTATAAGCGTTGCGTTCACCGCGCATCTTTCCATGCATCATGCGGGAATCATCTTGGGATTCTTCATCGCCATTCTCGCCATCGATTGCGATATCGAAAAAATCAATTCCAACGATTGGCCTCAGTGGATCCGTAATCTCAACAACCGTGTTATGACTCTTCTTGGACCGAAGAAAACGGAACGGTATCTCCGTTTCTTCAAAATCCTCGGTCTTATCTTCATGCTTGTCAGCGTGTATTGGACGGCAAGCGCCAGTATTTGCGATATTCGGTACGACTATTCGTCTTCCCGGGCGGTAGCGTCTTTTATCAAAACCAACCATTTGGAGCAATACCGTTGGATGGCAGGCTGGACACGCGTCAGCAAGAACGACACCGCTTCCAATCCAGAAATCAACAAAATCATCGACAAAGGCGGATATTGCGGCGGCACCGACTGCATCGACTAACACTTCTTGGTACGGCAGCACCCTTATCGATTCAGCCCCTTACTTCGACCATACGCTTCTTGCCAATGCATACAAGGGACGAAGCTATTCGTCGTGGGAATGGTGCGTTGACCCCTATGCGGGAAAGAAAGACATCGAAACATGGAAATCGTGGGGCGAACCCGAATTCTACGACACTCTGTATCAGCCATTTTTCTTCTCCGACCTTGGTTACGACAGAAACCATTACACGAAAATCAAAATCGCCGAAACCAAGACACCTTGGAAAAGCACATGGTCGGAAGGCGCCTGCGAAATTTACGTGCGCAACGACATTTACGAGAACGTATTGCATTCGCCCGATCCTGGAATCGACTGGCCCGACGGCGCAACGCGCAGATAACAAGTGGACCGGCATCCAACTGGAACGTGTCGATTGTTCGTTTATGCAAAACGTGCCACTGTCAGCACCTTTGTATAGGTTAGATATGTTATGTACATGCAGGGGGGCTTCCGGCGAAAGCGGAAGCTGAGATAGGCAAATGCCTGACCCTTTGAACCTGTTGGTTAGGACCAACGTAGGGAGCAGACAATGGGCGATGACTCATATGCAGCTGCATTGCGTGAACAGATTGCGCAGGCAGTAAACGACGTACGCGAAACCACACCTTTGGCACAGTCGTTCACCAATTTCGTAACGATGAATCTTGTGGCCAACGCGCAGCTGGCCGCCGCGGCACCGCAGCCATGAGCTTCCTGCCTGACGACGTGATCGACACCGCGGAAATCGCCGGATCGAACTACATCAATGTGGGCACACTCCTGCCGTTCTTCAAGGACGCGCTACCGGAAATCGCCTACAAACTGCACAAGAACGGCAAGACGTGGGTACTTGATCCGGTCGCCGCGGGCATCGGCAAAACCCGTACCGCCATTCTCGAATCGTTCCGCACATACCCGCCGACCATTGTGCGCGGCAATGCGAGCGAAATCATCGCGCTCGATGCGATGTGGGGTTTGGCACAGCATGATTCCACCGTTCCCGGCACTCGCCCGGCAGGCGTGGAAGCCGTCGACGAAGTCGATTCCGCCGTTGACGCGGCCAAACGAGTGGCTCGTCATCTTGCGAAATACTCCCCTGTTGGAGCCGGCGCGGTGGCCGTTTCCGGAGCAGTCGATCTGGTGACTGACGGCGAGCGCGTGTTCCGTTTGCCCGGCGGCAGCGCGATGATGACGAAGATCACCGGCGCCGGCTGTTCGCTCGGCGGCGTTACCGCAACGTATCTGGCCGTGGCCGAACCGCTTGTCGCCGCGATTTCGGCATCATTGCTGTATAACAGGCTTCCGAAATCGCCGAAGCGAAATCGTCCGGTCCCGGATCTTTCCAAGTGGCGCTGCTTGACGCGCTTTGGAACGTCACCGCCGAGGAAGTCGCCGCTTCCGAAATCATCATCGACTAGGCTTTGCCGAACCCTGCATGGTATTCGGCATATCATGCAGGGTTCGGCAATTGCGTATGTGGAAAATATGGACGATTGCCGGTTCACATTGTAGGTTTTCTGAATCACTTACCGAGAAGGGTTGATTATATGAACAATTATTCATATGCATCGATGCGCGATACATTCGATATGAGCGCCTACTTTGTGGTCGGCCCGCAGGATTGCAAGAGCCGTACTATTACCGGTGTGATTGAGGATGCGTTGCGCGGGGGTGCAACGTTCATCCAGCTGCGAGCCAAGAACACCGACGCGAAAGACATCACCAGCATGGCACGCGATATCGCGCAGGTTATCGAGAACAACGGCAAATCCGATTCCGTGGCGTTTGTGATCGACGATCGCGTGGATGTAGTTTGGCAGGCACGTCACAAGGGCATCAAAGTTGACGGCGTGCATATTGGGCAAACCGACTTGGAACGCAGGAAGCCCGCGCGTTGCTTGGGGAAGATGCCATTGTGGGCTTGTCTGCCGAAACGGAAAGCCTGGTGAAGCTGATCAACGAGCTGCCTGCCGGCTGCATCGACTACATCGGGGCCGGCCCGTTGCACGTGTCCACCACCAAGCCGGAAGCTTCCGTTGGTGGCAACGATGGTTCCGGGCATACGCTCGACGAGGCGCAGATCAATGCGATCTGCGATGCGAGTGATTTTCCGGTTGTGGTCGGCGGTGGAGTGACCGCCGACGATATGGAGATGCTCGCACATTCGAAGGCGGCCGGCTGGTTTGTGGTGTCAGCCATTGCCGGCGCAAGCGATCCGGAAGAGGCGACCCGCAATATGGTTTCGCGATGGAAGGCAGTGCGCGGTGATGCAAAGCATGGGCACGTACTGCGCAAATAGCAATCACGGATCACGAATATTTCAGAACTTCGCATCATAAGCAAGCAAAAGCAAGTAAGGAGTCATTCATGACCAGCACTTTGGCACCGGTATTGAGCATCGCGGGATCGGATTCCTCCGGTGGTGCCGGCATTCAGGCGGATTTGAAAACCATGCTTGCCAATGGCGTGTTCGGTATGACCGCCATCGCGGCGCTGACCGCGCAGAACACCACAGGCGTGACCATGGTCACGAACACTCCTCCGGAAATGCTCGCCGCGCAAATCGACGCAGTATTTGAAGATATTCCGCCGGTCGCGGTGAAGATCGGCATGGTGTCGAGCGTGGAGCTCATCAACGTGATCGCCGACCGTCTGATTGCGCATGATGCCACGAATATTGTGCTTGATCCGGTGATGGTGGCAACATCCGGTGCGAAGCTTATCGAAGGCGACGCGATTGCGGCACTGACTTCCAAGCTGTTCCCGCTGGCCACCGTCATCACGCCGAATATGCCGGAAACCCAGGCGCTGTGCGAGCTGGCCGTCGAACAGGGTGCCGACGCGATCGACTACGAGAATGGCGAAAGCATCTCCAGTGAGAACGACATGGTGACGGCAGGCCATATGCTCGCCGGCCATTTCGGCTGCGCGGTGCTCGTCAAAGGCGGTCATGGCACGCAGGATGCCAGCGATGTGCTCGTTGAACCGAGCGGCAAAGTCACTTGGTTCCGCGCGCGTCGTATCAATAATCCGAACACGCATGGCACCGGATGCACGCTGTCTTCGGCGATCGCATCGCATCTGGCGCTTGGCGAGACATTGCCGGAAGCCGTCGATAGTGCAAAACTGTATCTGACGGGCGCCTTGGAGGCGCAGCTTGACCTCGGTCACGGATCCGGACCGATGGATCACGCTTGGAAATGGCGCTGACAGCCAAATCCGCACCAGCCAATCCAAGTCGTATCAGGCCGATAGGAACGCAACGAAAGGAACGAACATGACCCTTGATCGCAATGCGGAAAAGCAGGAAGTGCCGATCAACCCGGAAACCGGCAAACCGTATATCAACACGCTTGCCGCAGTAGCCATCTCCCCCGCCGGCGCAAGCCCTGAAAAGTCCACGTACGTGGCGCAGGCGGTCGACGTGATCCGTCAATCCGGATTGCCGAGTGAAACCAACGCCATGTTCACCAACATCGAAGGCGACATCGACGACGTGCTCAAGGTGATTCGCGACGCCACCATGAAGCTGGCTGGCCAGGGCTATCGCACCGACGTGGTAATCCGTCTCGACATTCGCCCAGGTTTCGAAGGTCAGATCCACGCCAAGCAGGCACTTGTGGACGAAATCCTGTCGGAATAAATCAGGCAATAAACTGTTAGATCGTCAGAAAAATCGAAAAGCGCGCTATTTATAAGGAATGGCGCGCTTTTCTTATTGATTTGGGTATAGTGTAGCGAATATGACTACGATGAAGGAAATTGCCGAAGCGGCAGGGGTATCCATTTCCACTGTTTCCCTGGTGCTTAACGGCAGGGATGAAGGACGTGTGAAAGCCCCTTTGGCCGCGCTCGTACGCGAGAAGGCAGACGAACTCGGCTACACGGTCAATCCTCTGGCGCGCAGCCTGCGCACTTGCCGCACGCGAATTCTCGGCTTCATCAGCGAGGAAGTTGCCACCACGCCGTACGCAGGCGGCATCATTCTGGGCGCGCAAGACGCGGCAAGCACCTACGGGTACATGATCATCACGGTCAGCACCGATGGCAGGGCGAGCGAAGAGAACGAAATCGCCACGCTGAAACGGTATGGCGTGGACGGTTTCTTCTATTCGAAGATGTCGAATCGCATTGCGAGCGTGCCAGCCTCGCTCGGCGATTATCCGGTGGTGATGGTGGATGCCACCGATGCCGACAACCAGATTCCCAGCATCGAGCCGGACGAATTCCAAATCGCCTATGATGCCACGAAACGGCTGATTCAGGCCGATTGCAAGCGTATCGCCTACATCGGATGCTCGGAAAACATGATTGCGCAGGATGGCCGTTTTGCCGGGTATCAGGCGGCATTGCAGGATTCCGGTTTCGCCTATGATCCTTCGCTGGTATGCAATGTGCTCAATAATGGTCCTGCGTTGCGTGCCGTCGACAAACTGTTTGACGAACGCAATCCCGACGGTTTCTTTTGCTTCAATGATGCGCGCGCATGGTATGTGTACGAATGTGCGGCACGCCGCGGACTGACCGTCGGCAAGGACGTTTCCATCGTCGGCGTCGACAACCACCGCGTGTTCGCCGAAACGCTGGAACCGCAGCTGACCACGGTGGAACTGCCCCACTATGAGATGGGTTATTGGGCCGCATGCAAGCTTATTTCGATGATCGAACGCAAGCCCGTCGACAGTTCGTCTTGGCCGAATACCACCGCTCCCATGCCGCCGTTGGATTCGCCGATTCCTGCGAAGATCCATTGCGCGCTGATAGAAAAGGGATCGGTTCGCAGCTAAGTTTCGCGATCTAAGACCACATGAAAGGCCTGTTGACGTGTCCGTTACGACACGCCGAGAGGCCTTCTTTTTTATCCCCCATTTCGGCTTAATTCCAACACTTCCAAAAAGCGTTGGAATTACTTACGTCAATCGATTGAGTCAATCGTTTGACGCGCTATTATTTAACCATGTTCATCCACTTGGCACGGCAGCTGGGTGAATGACGGCATAACACAACATCGGCACACAACCGAGGTGCCGCGCGGCAGCGGCACAAACAAAGAGAAACAGAGAAACAACAACATGGCAAGTACAACTCGATCTGCATGGAAGAATCCTTCCTACCTGCAGAGCTCCTTCGGCATCTTCATGTTCTTCTGCTCGTGGGGCATCTGGTGGTCCTTCTTCTCCCGCTGGCTTACCGACCCGGCCCACGGTCTGGGCATGACCTCCGCCGAGCAGGGCCAGATCTACTCCATCAACTCCCTGGCAACCCTGGTCATCATGTTCGCCTACGGCGCCATCCAGGACCAACTGGGCATCAAGCGTAAGCTCGTGATCTTCGTCTCCGCCATCGCAGCGCTCGTCGGCCCGTTCGTGCAGTTCGTGTATGCCCCGATGCTGACAGCCGGCGGCACCACCCGTTTCATCGGCGTGCTCATCGGCTCCATCGTGCTGTCCGCAGGTTCATGGCCGGCTGCTCCCTGTTCGAGGCACTCACCGAACGCTACTCCCGCAAGTTCGGCTTCGAATACGGCCAGTCCCGAGCTTGGGGCTCATTCGGCTACGCCATCGTGGCGCTGTGTGCAGGCTTCCTGTTCAATATCAACCCGCTGCTGAACTTCTGGGTCGGCTCCATCTGCGGCCTCGGCATGCTGTGCATCTACGCTTTCTGGGTTCCGGCCGAGCAGAAGGAAGAGCTCAAGAAGGAAGCTGATCCGAACGCGGCTCCGACCAACCCGTCCTTCAAGGAAATGATTTCCGTTCTGAAGATGCCGACCCTGTGGGTGCTCATCGTTTTCATGCTGTTCACCAACACCTTCTATACCGTGTTCGATCAGCAGATGTTCCCGAACTACTACGCTTCCCTCTTCTCCACCACTGAAATCGGCAACGCCACCTACGGCACCCTGAACTCCTTCCAGGTGTTCCTCGAGTCCGCCATGATGGGTGTTGTTCCGATCATCATGAAGAAGATCGGCGTGCGCAACTCCCTGCTGCTCGGTGCAACCGTGATGTTCCTGCGCATCGGCCTGTGCGGCGTGTTCCACGATCCGGTCAGCGTCTCCATCGTCAAGCTGTTCCACTCCATCGAGGTTCCGCTGTTCTGCCTGCCGGCATTCCGCTACTTCACTCTGCACTTCGACACCAAGCTGTCGGCAACCCTGTACATGGTGGGCTTCCTTTTTTTAGATCGCTTCCCAGATCGGCCAGGTGATCTTCTCCACCCCGATGGGCGCCCTGCATGACGCCATGGGCGATCGCCGACCTTCTTCACCATCTCCGGCATCGTGCTGGCAGCCTGATCTACGGCTTCTTCGTGATCAAGAAGGACGACCAGGAAGTCGGCGGTGATCCGTTCTACACCGACAAGCAGCTCAAGGCCCAGGCCGCTGCAGAAGCGAACGCCTGAACGCAATCGCAAGTCCGGCCAAGAACATAACTGAATCGTGCTGCTCGAAGCGTTTCCCCTTTTTCCGCTTCGGGCAGCATTCTTACAACTTTTACTCAAAACTCAATAAGCAGCAATTCAACAATCACAAGAAAGGCTATTCAACGATGACTGGCTTCACCCCGGACGCACCCGTCCTTCACGAAATCAAGAACCACAGCGAGGCTCTGGCACAGGCGGAGGCGGGCGTTGCAGCCATGGCCGCCGCGCGCAACAACCGTTGGTATCCGAAGTTCCACATCGCCTCCAACGGCGGCTGGATCAACGATCCGAACGGCCTGTGCTTCTACAAGGGCCGTTGGCACGTGTTCTACCAGCTGCACCCGTACGGCACCCAGTGGGGCCCGATGCACTGGGGTCACGTCTCCTCCAACGACATGCTCAACTGGAAGCGTGAGCCGATCATGTTCGCCCCGACTCTCGAAGAGGAAAAGGACGGCGTGTTCTCCGGTTCCGCAGTGATCGGCGATGACGGCGAGCTCAAGTTCTACTACACCGGCCACCGCTGGGCCAACGGCATCGACAACACCGGCGGCGACTGGCAGGTGCAGATGATCGCCGAACCAGACAACGACGAGCTGACCAGCGCCACCAAGCGCGGCATGATCATCGATTGCCCGCTCGATAAGGTCGACCACCACTACCGTGACCCGAAGGTATGGAAGACCGGAGACAAGTGGTACATGACCTTCGGTGTCTCCTCCGTAGAAAAGCGCGGCCAGATGTGGCTGTTCTCCTCCGATGACATGGTTCGTTGGACCTACGAGCGTGTGCTGTTCGAACACCCGGATCCGAACGTCTTCATGCTTGAATGCCCGGACTTCTTCCCGATCAAGGACGCCGAGGGCAATGAGAAGTGGGTCATCGGCTTCTCCGCCATGGGCGCAAAGGCCTCCGGTTTCATGAACCGCAACGTTTCCAACGCCGGCTACATGATCGGCACGTGGACCCCGGGCGAGGCGTTCCAGCCGGAAACCGAGTTTCGCCTGTGGGATTGCGGCCACAACTATTACGCTCCGCAGTCCTTCAACGATGGCGAGCGCCAGATCGTATACGGCTGGATGAGCCCGTTCGTTGAGCCGATTCCGATGCAGGATGACGGCTGGTGCGGCAACCTGACCCTTCCGCGTGAGATCACCCTGGGCGCCGACGGCGATCTGCACACCGCTCCGGTTGCCGAAATGGAGGGCTTGCGCGAAAACACCACCGATTTCGGTGCGATCTCGCTGGACGTCAATGGCGAGCAGACCATTGCCGACGATGCCGAAGCCGTTGAAATCGAAATGACCATCGATCTCAACGCTTCCACCGCGGAACGCGCCGGTCTGAAGATTCACGCGACTGAGGATGGCTCTTACACGTATGTGGCGTTCGACGATCAGATCGGCCGCGTGGTGATCGACCGTCAGGCCGCAGCCCAGGGCGATCGTGGCTACCGTACCGCGCCGCTTTCCGCCGAAGAACTGGCTTCCGGCGAGCTCAAGCTGCGCGTGTTTGTGGATCGCGGCTGCGTGGAAGTGTACGTAAACGACGGCCGTCAGGCCATGAGCTCCTTCAGCTACGCTTCCGAAGGCCCACGAGCCATCAAACTTGTTGCCGAATCCGGCACGCTTGAGGTCAAGTCCTTGAAGCTCCACACCATGAAGTCCATCGGACTGGAGTGAGGCTAATCCAAGGCAGGTAGCAAGGGGTAAAGAGTAAGGCGGGTTTCGTGTCGAATGAGATACGAAACCCGCCTTTCGTTTTGGTTTGGAACGTGGTTTAGGGAGTGCTTTATACTGGCACCCCGGTAATGAACTTTTCTGACCGGAACGCGGGCAGGCTCCTCACCTTACTGATTTCTCGCCACCGGTCACGTGCGCGCCCACTATGGCGCAGAAAGCAAGGTGAACGATGGCGGTTTCGCACGTTCAACGCAGGGATTCGGCAACAGGATCCATACCCTCAAACACGAGTTCGCACATGGGTTCGGGCATGGCTGCGAACACGAATTCAAAAGCCGGCATTGTCGCAAAACTTCTCGAAGCTTTGTCCGCCTTTGCTCACGTTTGCAAACGCCGTATTCCCACGGTTATTGCAGTAGTGCTGTTGCTGGCGGTATGGGAGGCGTGGGTCCGCATCGGCAATGTGCCCAGCACCATGATCGCCGCGCCAAGCGAAATCGCACAGGCCACCGTCGAAACATGGTCGACGTTATGGCCTGCCACGCAAGTCACTTTGCTTGAAGGTACCGTCGGATTCCTGTTCGCCGTACTGTTCGGCATTCTCATCGGCATACTGCTGTACTGCTCATGCATTGCGAACGCCGCATTGCTCCCGTTGCTTTCAGCTGCGCAGACCATGCCGTTGATTTCCATTCGCTCCCCTATTTTTGATCTGGTTTGGCTTTGAGATTTCCGGAAAAATCGTGATCGTAACGGTATTCGGCTTATTCCCGATTGCAGTGCAGACGATTCGTGGGCTTGAAGCGGTCCCCCAGTTTTATTCGGATGTTGCGCTGACTTGTGGCGCCACGAAAGCGTGGACACTGTGGCATGTGAAGCTGCGTGTGGCCGCTCGTCAGATTTATGGCGGCATCCGCGTTTCCGCCGCATACATTTTCGCCACCGCCGCCACCGCAGAATATTTGGGCGCGCGCAAAGGTCTTGGCATTTGGCTACAGGCCGCCTACAACTCGTTCCGCACACCGCTGATCTTCTCGGCGACGCTGGTCATCATCGCCATCACCGGCGTTCTGATGTGCCTGGTGAACCTCAGCGAACGCGTCCTGCTCGGCCCAGCTGATGCCGACGCCGATCCCGATGCAGACCAGTAAGTCAAACACGCCAAACATCATCGGCCTTCTGCAAACGCAGCATTCGCAGCATTCGCCACTCCGCATTGCATGTCGGTCACGCTGCCTACGTATAATAAAACCCGCTGTTAAGCCAATGCGTGGCAAACCGGCAATATTCCACGCCTTTCACTAGGCACCGTAAGGAATGTCGGGGGCATTGGACGAGCGGGGGCCTGAGGCCCTTCGTATCGTTTTCTGCCCGAACTCCGCTCGCAGCATATCCCTAGAAAACGATAGAGAATACAGATTCAAGGGAAATCGCTTTATGAGCATCTTCAGCAGGCATGACGCCACCGCACGTACTCACATCGCAAGCACAATAATCGCACTCTTCAGCGCAATCGCCATGTTGTTCAGCGTTACCGCATGCGGACAAAGCAACGATTCCGCAACAAGCACAGCATCTGGCAGCAGCGATCTGACCAAAGTGACCTTCATGCTGTCCTGGGCGCCCGACACCAATCATATCGGCGTATATGTGGCGAAAAACAAGGGTTATTTCAAAGAGGCAGGTCTTGACGTTGATATCGTGGCCGTGGCACAGGCCGGTGCCGAACAGGCCGTGAACAACGGCGTGGCCGACTTCGCATTGTCGAACCTCACCAACGTAAGCACGTACGCTGTTAAGGGCGCAACCATCAAGCAGGTGCTGCAGGTGCAGCAGAAGCCGAGCGCCATCTGGTGTTCGCTCGCGTCGAACAAGGACATCAAGTCCCCGAAGGATTTCGACGGCAAGACCTTCGCCACGTTCGGCTCCAACGAATCCGACGCGGTGATCCGCCGCATGATCCAGACCGACGGCGGCAAGGGCACGTTCGACAAGGTGACCGTCGGCACGTCCACGTTCCAGACGCTGTCCAGCAAGAAGGCCGATTTCGGTGGCTTCTACGCCACGTGGGAGGGCGTGCAGGCCGACATGTACGGCCCGAAGCTCAACTGCTTCAGCGAGCCTGATTACGGCGTGCCGGGCAACGCCGACGCCATCGGCATCATCACCAACACCAAGACCATCTCGTCCAATCCGAATCTGGTGCGAAAAGTTCGTGCAGGCCACCAAGAAGGGTTACGAGTACGCCTACG
>ENA-OQJI01000189-OQJI01000189.1-human-gut-metagenome-genome-assembly--contig:-NODE-189-length-14162-cov-0.831706_pt1 | contig 14162 bp, 12 predicted proteins | sample MGYA00242602_ERZ504768 | MGnify/ENA primary metagenome ERZ504768 (study PRJEB26092, sample SAMD00036368) | human gut metagenome | host: Homo sapiens | study: EMG produced TPA metagenomics assembly of...
GCACCAACTTTTAGACGGATCGCTTCCCCAAAAGCGCGATTCCAATTCGCTTTCAAACAGCGGGTTTACAGGAATACTGCTGATCATATCGATTTTTTTGGATATGGTCTTTACCGGAAAGAATCGTTTTCAACAGCCGAATGGCAGTTGCACGCGAAATATTACCGATCTGCTGGCTCTGGCGATACGCATATAGGCAATGATAGCAGCCGTCCTTCTGCGGATCGTCTTTGCAGGAGCAGGTTTCCATAACATGAAGGGCTTTTTCAAAAATCTGAATCAAAGAATCTTTTTCATGCATCAACTGCTTCAGATATCCCGTGCCGCCGGGAACCGAATCGTAGATCACGAGATACTGTTTGCGATAGTCGGCATCCGGGACGGGTACTTCGCTGACAGCAGCCCGGAGGTGATCGACATTGCCAAAATATTCTTTCATACCAAGCATGAAGGCCGCAACAAAGGATTCCATCCGGACGGAAGAAGAGTTCATCGTCGTAGCGGGAATCAGAAGTCGGAGAACCTCTGTGCTGAATTCACGATACAGAAACAGACATTCTTCATAGGCATCGGCCTGTGAGAGCGCAGGGATTTTGCGTGTCTTACAGGAATAGCTGTGGTTATTCGGCTTGCTGTCAGTCTGAATCTTACCACAATATTTGCAGAGATCCGGAACCCTTTGCGCACTTCCTCGACACCAGAAATCGATAACTTTTCACCTGTCAGGTCACTCTCGCCAAAGTTGATCTCCCGCAGCGTTGCTTTACGGACAAATTCGTAACCAAAGGGAAATTCCTCATTGTCCATGCGATAGGCACAGGAGATGTCATGGTCCTCATCTACGTCTACAAGGAGCTGCTTGCAATAAAAGATATTAGAGCGGTCGTCGCTTTCATCACTAATCAAGCTCTTGGCGTAGTCCATGTTAGAGTAGACCATCTGCACTTTCAGCATGTTGCGCATCTGACCGGAATCGGCCCAAGCGGGGCTTCCGCATTGAGGACAGGCTGCTGTGTTCCGGCCAGCTGTTTCAAGCTGCGCATGAGAGCAGTTTGGACACAGACGCCAAAGGGCACTCTGAGCAGTTGTCAGGTCTACCTGATCGATCGTCAGTTTGCGACCATCCACATAGAAACTGTTGCTCGGTGCAAACTCACTGAGGGCAGAGGAAGCGGAGCGGTTGTATTCATAGACGAGCTTTTCATACTTTTTTCGGGCAGACGGAAGTTCCTCATCGGACTTTCGGTAGAGAACCGCCCGCAGAATGATCCCAGCCTCCGGAAAAGCATAGTTGGGCAGCAATCCCTCATCGGACAAGAAGTTGAAAACGTTCTTTTTGCTGATCTCCTGCAAAACGGTCAATAGAGCCGCTTCCTCGCCCTTTAGTTCCTTGATCTCTTCGTCGTAAGAACTGTCTTTGGGCTTGTTTTCCAGCTGCTGGATCATGACCTTCAGGGAATTTACGCTGTTGTGCAGGCTGTTTTGCTGCTTCTTCAAACTTTCAAAGGCATCCAGAATTTTAATGTGCATGGAACTTTCTGTGGTTCCAGTGCCGCGGGCAAATATTTGCAGCTCTTCCTTGGAGCTTTCGTCCAGATAAGCGGAAAACATCTGGACAAAAGAGTTGATCTGCCGGGAAAGTGTACTCTGCACGTAGTTGAGAAAATTGAAAGGGAACATATCGGAAGGCCGCGCATCCAGTTTCTTCAGAATAATACCGACCTTATCGGGGATAGCATCATCAGGAATGCCTTTCCGCACCCAAGAATCCATGCAAAAAGCCATGAACTGCCGTTCCAATACAGCGGAAGCGCGCAGGAAGATTTTTGGTGGTGTGACCGAACCGGAGATCATCTCTAAAGGATCTGCGTAAAAATAGAGGTCATGTGGCCGCGCATTTGCAATTGCCAAGGTCAGAGCATTGCCGTCTTTGCGTCCGGCACGGCCAACACGCTGCAGAAACTGACTTTGTGCAGGCGGCATACTGCACAGGATGACCGTGGAAAGGTCACCAATATCAATACCCATTTCCAAAGTGGGGGTACAGGAGAGAACATTGGGGTCCCAGTTGGAACGATTTTCCTGCTACGCTTAAAATCCTTCTCCAGTTGCTCACGATCTGGCGTTCCAGCAGGCCAGTATGCTCCCGTGCATTGATGCGCGCCAGATCGCCGGTGCTGTAAAGTCGGCCATAGTAATTGATGCCGGATGATTTATATTCGACAAGTTTACCGCCACAGGCAGACCGAGGACAGGGCGCATTTTCCCACAGCGGCAGGCTTTCGGCAGAAAACGAATACACCGCACCGCAATGTTCGCAGCGCAGCTGGATAACATCGTTTGTAAGGAAGACACGGCTCTTGTTCAGGCCATAGACTTTATAGTTTGCGGAAGAAGGCACAGATACGACAATGCCGTTCTTCACAGATTCTTCCAGAATCAGCTTGCTGATAGCACGGAAATTGAGCTCGTCAAGAATTGATTCTGTGCAGCAGAAAGCAATCCAGTCTGTGTAACGGCGCGAAGATGGTAAATCAAACTCAGAAGTAGGATGGCTTTTTCCAAGGTATTCAGCTATAAAACGAGGAATATTACGCCCGGATTGTTGACCGGGCAGCCAGCGATTGCGGTCGTTTGAAAGCATATAGCTTTTGCCATCATTGATGGTGTACTCATCAAAAACAACATCTTTAAAAGCACCATTGCACCGGAGTAGATTCAGCCAACCGATGACCATGCGCTGAAAGATTATGCGGTCTTCCCGAGACATGATACCCAGTTCGTTAACAACACGCAGCTGGACTGCTGCAGCAATCTGCTCAATATCCTCAGGAGAAAAGGAAAGAACCGAGCAAGCCGACCGTTCCAGAGTGCGTCCAATTTTACTGGTAAGACCATATTCCAGCATGATTTCATAACTGGATGCGCTGCTCAATCTCATGCATCAAATATGCGCCTGCTTGTCATCACTGAGCTTACGATTTTGCCGTCATTTCTTCGTATGCACGCTTCCAGGTTAGATTGGGCGGAATAAAAAAGCTGACAAATTCTTCATCGGTCATGTGCAGGTGCCAGTAATCCACAAACCCGGCCTGAAAATCAGCAAGGCTTTGACCTGAACCACATTCTGCGCAATAACGCTGAATTGCCGTGCGCAGACCAAACCGCCAGGTGCGGGAATTGAAAAATCCAGCGCGATGAGCAGCATCCTGCACATTATCGGAAAAGGCAAGCGTCTTTTTATCATCGTTGAAGCGGGAAGCGAACATTTGAGAAATACTGGCACTGATCTCCGTGGCACTGCGTACACCCATCAGAGAAAGTCCCCGGCGGCTGCCGCAGCAGGGGCAGATGTACTGCTTATGCTGCTTCGGGCCGGTTGTCCGAATCGGACTGGGAATCAGAATGTCCACCATGCGGGTGCCGCAGCTGGCACATTCGCTGCTGCCGTCGATCCCCAGTTTTACCTGCAGGCAGTCTGGACAGATGCGTGCAGGCAGCATTCCGGTGGGAACATTTTCATGCGGATGAGGGAAAAGCATCACGACTTTTCATCTGCTTTAAAATATTGGTTGTAAAACGCTTCAAGATTGACAATGGTGGCGTTCTGACGCTCGTTCAGGATCGTGACCCAGCCGGTGATGCCGCAGTCACGGCAGTTGACAACGGGCAGGTGCTGTTTGGCCTGCTGTCGGTTCAGATCATGCGCAATTTTATAAGTGATGTGCTCCGCATCGACCTTGGCAACGATGCGCCGCAGTTCCCGGATCCAAAGCTGCACCTGTACATTCAGGAACGGGCGTAATTTTCGCGGCTTACCGGTGCGCGCATGAGAAACCAGTGCAAAGAGCGAGTTGAGCGCGGCAGAAGCATCGGATAATTCATTCAGTGCCGGATAATGTGGTGCCAACGCTTCCACAATGCGGGAAACCTGATAGTAATTGCCCTCCGTTAGGTGTAGAACAGACTGTAGGAATACATGCTGCAGAAGAACCCGGCCCAGTTCAATGCGGCCACTGTCGGATAGAACGTCCTGCGAAAAATCCGGGAACCATGCCTTTACCGCGCACTGAAGATAGGCGGAAGGATCGTCCTCTTCGGCAAGAGCTACCAGCTGTGCAGTCTGATCTGCGGAAGGCAAGGCAAAGAATGAGGTCGACTGTCCAGCAAAAAACTCATCGGCACTGAGCCGATCCTCGGTGATGACGGCATCTCGTTCAAATGGCTCACCAAAGATCTCCTCGGCATAATTCAGGATGGCACCGTTATTTTCCTTGGAACCCATGGTAGCAGAGGTGCCAATGCAGCAGAGGTACCCATCATAGATACCAAGGCGGCGCTTGAGACGGCGCAGCAGGCAGGCAAGGTCGGTGCCTTGTGCACCATCAAGGTATGCAGCTCATCCACTGCAATGTACTTTAGCGTTTCTGGATTATTCTGCTTCCAAAGCAGGGCATCTTTGGGGGCGCACAAGCAGATAGTCCAGCATTTTATAGTTGGTCAGCAGGATATCCGGCGGACTGTTCAACAGAGTCTCGTGGTCAGTAATGATGCCATGCTCACTCATGGTGCGGGACGGAGTGCGTTCCAGACCGCCAACATACATACCGGCAGTTACATTGCCGCGCAGTTCGGGACTGTTATGAATCAGTTCTGCAATTCGCTTGGACTGATCGGTGGCAAGGGCATTCATAGGATAGATGATCAGCGCCTTGATGCCAGACTCCCCACGGTGCTGGTAACAGTATTCCAGAATGGGGTACAAGAAGCATTCAGTTTTGCCGGAGCCTGTGCCGGTTGCAATCAGTGTAGAACGGCCGTCATTGCCAGTCAGTCGTTCAAACGCTTTTTGCTGATGAACATAGGGAAGATATGCAGGGTGAATTGCCTCAAAGCAGGTTGGCATTTCCTTTGCAACACGGAAGGGCAGACGCACGGCAAGATAAGGTTCATGATAAAACAGAGCCTTTCTGAGCAAGCATTTCTGCAACGGAACCTTTGAAGGGAGCGTTGCTCATGGGAAATGTAGTTTCGATGTAATCACCAATGCCTTTTTCGAGTTGGCTGGCAAGAATTGAGGGTAACATATCGCAATATACTCCTATAATTATTGATTGGATATCTTGTCGATGGAGAGAGGAATGCGCTGTTGACCGTCACCGACATATCCCTCAAGAACATCAGAAAAAAGAAGTGCGGTTTTATCGTCAATAATACCAAGTTGACGATTTTGAAGAAGAAAAGTCATCGTTGACACAGAGGATTCACTGAGCAACTCTTTAATATAAGATTGCTCCAGACTGTATTCTTCGGCTGTTATATCATCCTTGACTACGATATTGGAAAGAAGATAAATCAATCGGGTTAATTCGGATGCGGATTCTTTAGTCTTGGCTAACAAAAATGCAGCCTGTTCATTTGTGACAGGAATAGGCTCAAATGAAGTATCTTTTGAATCCGGAACAATAGTTTGTGAAGATAGAATTTGTTCTGCTTTTGTTTGAAAAACTTGTTCAGAGCGAGGGGGTTGCGGTTGTGAGATGCCTTTGATTCTATCAATAGTATCTTGAATTTTTGGTTGTACCTTATAGTGCCAGAGTACGTGAATAAGGTCAGAAATGGACTTTTTAACTTCTGGGTCGCTAAGGATGTCGCCCAAAATTTCCATTGTGGTTCCAGTAAGAGCCTGCGCCGTGGGGGATGGGGACAGGAGACTCTTTATATACGGTTTCCGTGCGGACTACCTCACGTTGAGGAAGTTCATTTTCTGAAATATAAGAAATATCAAGAGAAGCCTTAATATGACCAGAACTATCGCGGAGTCCATGATTGGAGCGCAGTTCACCGCTATCTAATTTTTTGAAGTCATCTTGGGACATGGTGACATTCATAGTGCGTGTTTCAAGGTTGGAACACTCTTTTTTCTTGGACAACTTGATGCCTCCAATCAAATTATAGGCCTATTATTCTTTATACTTTTCCTCAAAGAACTTCCACGCGGTTTCATAATCCTGCTCCCGGTCACAGCGGTCAAAGGGTGCTGCATACTCAATGGTGCGCTGTACCGGGCCGCCAGGCATGGTGTCATCCGTAATGGTACGGGCAAACACATAACCGGCCGGAGCATGCTTCATAATACCGTCCCACGGAGCATCGCCGCGCTGATTGGCTGCACAGCACCGGCATTTTCCCACTCCGGGCGGGTGAAGCCTACACCGGTCAGGCTGCGGTTGTTGGTAAATGTAATGCGGCCATTGGCATCGTACCATGTATCGGCCTCATAGCTTTGCAGCACGGGGAACTGGATGCGGTAAATGGTCTTGAGCTGCTGCAGGGTCATGCCCAGTGCCATGGCGGTAAGTACATCAATTTCTACCAGAGCCTGCCGCCGCTCATAGTCCGTGCGCAAGGGCGTGTCCCATGTCCACTCCGAGGTCAAAGAAGTGAAGCGAGCAGGGGAGAGGCGAGGGTCGGATTTGGACCAAGTAGTGAAAGGCCAGACAACATTCCAACATTTTTCCAAAGGGGAGCGTAATATTCATTGAGCGAATTAAGCAGTAAAGTGGTAAGGATGATACGGATACTATAAATACTGCGGATAATCGGAAGGCCGCCTAAAACGCCGATGCCTCCAGAGCCCTTTCCGGTTGCTTTTATGTAGAAATCATACGGAATAGATTCCATCAGACCACTCATTAGTGCTGTGTCAACATCATTTTTGAAGCCGAGTTCGTAAACAGCGTGAACATGGCCGACTTTCGGCGGAATAATGGCAGACATTAAGGTTCGTTCTCCGCCTTGATTAAACATATTTCGCATAGCAATGCGGTAGCTGTAATAGTTTTTACAATTCCATGGGGTTAGTGGTGCACGTTCCTCATATTCTTCGGGCGCACAATATGGCTGATAATTACAACGTTGTAAATATGAATCAGATATCGAAGTTAAGTCTATATTATCATAATCGGAGTTAAGGCGACAAATGCTTCGAGATGTTTTGAAACAAGGATTTGCAACTGCAATATGAGGTCCGGAAATAATCATATCAGTAAGACTTTCTGGAAAATGTACATTTCGAACCATAGTGCCATCTTTTTGTGCATTTGTTTCATGCCACATTTCGGAGCCAAAAAATTTCGGTTTTTATATCAGAAATGTACTGCGTCTGACTTGCGATGCAACTTAAGGCTCCAATTAAACTTCGAACGTGCAAAACGGGAAGCCGTGCCTGCGGCCACTTATCATTGCCATCAAACAATTTGGCAAAAACTTCTAATTCGCGCTGCGTAACATGAATGATACGGTCAGGATGGCCGGTAATATTCCAGTCGCCATTGGCATCCTTGATGCCTGGAATCGGCGCGGAGGCTTCGCCTTGGTAACACTCTACGATGCTTTTAACATCGTAGAGGTTACTGATGGTGTCGAATGACACCATCAGTGCACCACCCTTCGGGTCGGTCGTAGACGCCCTCAGGGTGTACGAAAGCGGCAATGCCGCTTTCATTCGTTTTCTCCCACGAGAGTGGAAGAAAACATTTAAACAGATTCGTCTGCTGTCCTTTCAGGGCAGGATAATTCTGCACGGCGTTCAAAAAGTTCTGTTCGCCGGAAAGCATTTCATACTCTGCAAAATACATGCTGTGCGTATGTGCATTTTCCAGTGCCGTCTGCCGTTCATGGGTGGTCTGGGTAGCGGTCAGTTTTTTTACAGCAAACATGGGATTGGCATCCGCCAGCACGCCCTGTTCGTTCCACTCGATCTTGATCCACGGCGGGTTACCGATCATCAGGTCAAAACCGCCGCGCTCGGCAAATACATCAGCAAACTCCAGCTCCCAATGCATAAAGTGATTCTGCTGTGCTATTGTGCGAGCCAGCCTCAGCCGGGGCAAAAGGGCGCACAGTTCGTCCAAGTTGACCTGAAGCAGGATGTCAGTATCTTCTTCGTCTGCATCTTCTAGCATGGAAAGCTGCTGGGAATCACTGTTGGTGGAGTACAGCCCCACCAAGATCATGTACATATCATTCAGAAATTCGCTGCGGCTGGGCAAAAGATCAGCCTTGTCAATGGGCCAGAACCACAGGGCGCACCAGTAATCCATCGCAAATTTTAAACGAGCATAAGCACCAGCATTTTTGGCATTCTCGGAACGGTACATGGTGCGCAGCATCTGATCTTTGGTGCGGATGGAAGTATGGGAGTCCGGTTCATCATCATTGAATTTGAACACAGACAGGCTGTCGTGCGTCTGCTGCTTCAGTTGCTGACGCAGAGAAATCTGATCTTTCCAGAGCTTGTCAATCGTCTTGGTAGATTTTTTCAGCGTTTTCGATATCATCGTCACAGTAAGGAGCAGTAAATGCCTTGTTCCAGGTGTTCAAAAACTTGATTTTTGCAGGCTCCAGCTGTTTGATGACTTTGTCGGTATAACTGCACATACCGGGGTCGCCCAACAGAAAATGATAGATTTGTGTGGACAACTTGCCGCGCTTGCGCTCGGTGCCAAGGGGAACACGCTCCGGGGCTTTTTCATACCAGCGCAGACCTTTGCTGGTGGCTTGCAGGGAACTCACGCGGTAGCACTGCCGCCGGGCACCAATCAGGGAATTGCCGTTGACCAGCTGGGTACCGAACCACGGCACAAATCCATTAGGATAAATGGTGTTCAGCCACAGAGAAACCTCGGCCAGTTCCACGGCCACAGGGTTCAGGTCAACGCCGTATACATTGCGGTCGGCAATGAACATTTTGACCTTTTGCAGCTGGTTAAAACGTTCTTCGTAGCCGATGATCTCTCCGGTTTCCTGCTCTTTACGAGAAATATAGGCTTCTGCAAGCTGATTGATCGCTTCATTCAAGAATGCTGCGCTGCCCATGGCAGGTTCACAAATGGTTAGATGCAGAATGTCATCCGCAGATTTGTCTTTCAGCAATTCCTTCAGGGCATATTTGACAAGGCATTTGGTTAGAACTTCCGGCGTATAGTAAGAAGCGGATTTTTCCCGTTCGCGGCCAGCCAAGCGGTAGATGAATGTGCCTTTGGCATACATGCGCAACTTGCCCTTTTGTTGCCAGACGCATAGCGGACGCGTTCCTCTTCTGTATATTGTGCCAAATCAGATTCAGAAACAAAATAGCCGACATCCAGTTCATTGAAGTCAACTCCGGCGCGTTTGACCTCGTATAAATCCTGCTGTGCGATAAAGCCACGGTAGGAGAGCAGAGCTCGTATACCGCGACCCATTTGGTTGATGCCCAAATTGGCGTAGGAAATACGCCCCCGGCGGCGTATTGCGTTTGCCGGAGGCACGTGTCAGGCTCATTAAGTCGATAATACGCAGCATGCAGCTGTTGCGCAGTTTGGTAGCATTGATCAACTTGGTGTACTCCGGGTCAAAGATATGCGCCTTGAGCGGAGCAATCAAAAAAACATCGTGTATACTGTCGGCACCGGTTACTTTTTGAAATTCGGCTTCCGTTTCCGGATAACCGTTATAAATCAGGTCATAAAGTTTTGCCAGCGTTTCATGTAGATAATAGCCATCGCTCACTTCATCCACATCATCTCGGACAGCGTCGGCGATATCCCGCAGACTTTCCAACGAGTAACCTTTCAGATAACTCAGTTCACGGATGGGAGCATAGCCCAATTCTGGCCGCGCCTCAATGAACAGTATGAACAGCATCCGGTACATATAGCGCAGGCACTCCAGTGTCAGCTGTCCGGCATCCACGGGATGCTCTTCTAGGTTAATTTTCTGCCGGGTTCGCATGTCGTGGAGGACTTCATTGCCCAAAAGTTCGATACATTCACGCAGGGCATATTTTAAAATCCTGTGAAACACCCGCAGCATTTTTCTGACTCTGCTCGTTTAACTCATCTAGAAGAATAGAACCGTCTTCCGGGCAGAGGGAATCTTTATGCAGTAGGACGACCATGGCTTGCAGGGTTGTGAGTTCCAAGCGAGAAAAGATGTCTTCTAATTCGAATTGCAAATAGCGTTTTTCACTCCATTTGTTCCGGTCAATCAGTGCAATCTGATTCAGCGAAATAAACAGAAGAAAACGCGGCGGCTCTGCGGCACCGAACAGAATCTGTGTGGCAAGATCCTCATTTTTCAGTTCCAGCAGGTCATCGTTGTGGACGGCACCGAAGGCATCTTCCTCTGCAATGTTACCGTCAAAGACATTGCTTTCCAGAATACCGGCATCCGATTCTCTGGAAGCAGAGAGCATGACCCATAGCAGTGGTGCACCGTTGCTCTTTTTCATTTCCAAATAAACGGGAACAGACAGAGAAGCATCTACAGGGACAAGTTCCGGGGCAGCTTCTGGATACCCAAGAGAAGCCAGGTAACGGTCTGCCATCGTGCGAATCGCAGCCAGAAGCTGCAAATTCAATGCACCGCCTGCGTAGCGGTCGTGCAAGGGATAGAACTGTCGGGCGTTTTGTCGCAGCTGTGCCCAAGGTGTGCGGATCTCTTCGGATGACTTTGCAGCCTGAGCCCAGGCAGTGATGGCCTCACCTGCATTTTCCTCAAAGATGGTCGAAAAAATAGTGGTTGGTATAATATTCGTTTTTATTTGTGATACCGGTTAGATCGATGCTCATTCGGATACCCCCATCAGGACGGATACGATACGAATATATGGGTTGTTTTGAATCGTCAGGGTTTCTTTTACCCAGTTCGTAAAATCATCAAACAGTTTGTCCACCCGGCGCTCCTGCTCCTGCAGTTGACGTTCATGTTCAAATAGGGTGGTCTGATAGTACTCCTTGTGTTTTTCCTGCAGTTCAATCAGCTATCCACCTCTGCATCCAGCTTGGGGTTCATCTCTGCCTGGTACTGCTGGTATCGCTCTGTGAGATAGGTCTTTGCCTGCGTGACTACATCGTGCAACAAGCTGCTTGCAGCAACGATGCTTTGGTTCGTGATGCAGTTTGTGTTGGGAATACGCGCGCTACGCAGTCCGGCTTTCTGGACAACCTCCTCCATGGAAAGTCGCTGAATGAATTGCCCATCCCGATACAGCAGACCAAACCATTCATCGATGAGCGGCGTGGATTTCAGGTTGGGAACACTGCCGGAAACGATGTACAACGCTTCACCGGGATACAAAACGCCGGGCAGACCCAGAACGGGAGCTTCTGCGCGTTTGAACAAAAGCCCGGCCTTATCATTGACCCAAGAGAAAATCGGGTGCAGCTTCCACAAATACTGCGAGGACGGCCATGCCGCCTCATCCATGTTCTTTTGCATGCTGGTGCGCATCTGCTCCATGCAGAAGGCTTTGTCATCCGAAAGGCGCAGTGTTTCTCCTTGCGGCATGGCTTCTTCCGGTATAAGCGCACGCAAACGGCGCTCCATTTCCGGGGTTAACCGGATATCTAGGCCAGAAACCGTTTGCAGTTCCTGAACTGGATTGCTGTCAGTCTGATTAAGGTATTGCACAGCTTGCTCCAGATATTCCTTATCGGTGAACAATGTTTCGTCGGAAACAGTTTCTGAAAGCTGCTCAATAGCAGTCTCCTCTGTTTCTGAGGCAGCGGCCATCAAAGCTTCAAAGGGGTTGAATTCCTGCGCATCGGCATCTAGACTCTGAGCAAATGTATCTGCGTCGGAACCGGATTCGATGGCTTCCGCAATCACCGTTTCTTCCTCTTCCACATTGAACTTGCCCAACAGTAAGGCAGGATCGCCGATATTTTCATGTGCCTGCTCTTCTTTTTGAATCAGAATCTCGATGATACGCATATCACCTTTGATCTGTTTGTTATTGCTCTCAATGAGCAGATAGCGGATATCAGGGCGTTTTTTGCTGACCGTAACGGTCGATGCGGCCGTTGCGCTGCTGGAATACCATCAATGACCACGGAATATCAAAGTGAATCAGGCGGTGGCTCAGATAATGAAGATTCAGACCTTCAGAAGCTACATCCGAAGCGACCAGAATGCGGGTGGAAGATTCCGTGCGGCCGAAATCTTCTACAATGCGCTGCTGCTCTGCATCGCTCATACCACCAGAAATCTCTTGGATCGCAGAGGACTTCAGCCCCAAATCAGTCCGCAGATGTTCCGCCAGATAATTCATGGTTTCGATGCGCTCGGTAAAGATCACAACGCGGTCACCAGGATCTTTGGGGTTCCATCCGTAGGAATCGCTACGCAAAAGTTCCAGCAGTTTTTGATAGCGCGTGAAGTTTTCGGGCGTGACCTGTCCCAGAGCAGTATGCAACTCTTCTAACAAGCGAATATCAGAAATATCATCTGCCGTATATTTTTTATAGAGCTTTTTCAGGCGTGCCTCGATGCTTTTGCGACAGGCTGCTGGGCTAGAAAAGAGAGATTTCTCTAAGCTTGTTTTGAACAGACGTCCAGAGCTTTTGGCTTTGCCAGCATCCATTTCCAGCTGCATTTCAGCAAGCAGGTCGAAGGCATATTCCTCCTGTGCAGAGGCGTGACAATGTTCCAATGTCACCTGCCGCTCAAGAAACGAGCCGTTGACCTGATTTTTGACATCGCTTTTAAAGCGGCGGATACACAGACCCTGATGTCTTCCGGGTATAATTTTCAGGGTCTGCAATGGCAGTCGGGTCCAGCATATTCATCAGGGAAGCAAAACTTTTGGCACGGCCATCGTGCGGTGTGGCCGACAGCATGATCATGGTATCACTGCGGTTGGCCAGCAGTTTTGCAAGCCGAGAACGCTGTGCCTGATGGTCACCGCGCTCGGCAACATTCTGCGCTTCATCAATGACGATAATGTCCCAATTATGCTTTTTCCAAGTGTGTACGGTATTCCACATCGCGTTTTAAGGTGTCAATGGAAACGATCGTTTTATCATAGTAAAAGAAGGGATTGTAATTGGAGGGCAGACTGGCGCGGATCTTTTGGATTCGGTTGGAATCCAGCCGCACGAGCGGAATAGTAAAGCGATTCCACATTTCTTTTTGGAACTGCGTCATCATGCTTTTTACTGTAACAACTAAAATTCGCTTGCCCTTACCACGTGCAATTAACTCAGACATCAGAATGCCGGCCTCTAGAGTTTTGCCAAGACCGACAGTATCAGCAATTAGAATGCGCTGACGTGGACGCTGCAAAGAAAGTTTTGCAGGATCCAGTTGGTATGGCATGGGATCCATAGCCGCTTTGTGGCCAATATGCAAATTTGTGTCGGTGGGAAGCTGCTGCCGCCATTGACTTTCTAAATACAATAGTGACCGTTTGAAAAATGGGGATGAGTCGGCAATCAACTGAATGCTCGCAGGATCTACAATCTGAATCTGTTCGAGATCTGTGAGAAAAATGGCATCGCGATCTTTCACTAGTGGGGTGACACCGACGCAATGTAAAACTTGATGACCAAGGCTGTTTGTTTCGATCCTTTTGATGAGCCATTCTTCGTCACGAATAACAGCACGCATACCAGGTGCATAATCTGTCATTTTGAAATCTCCCTGCTTTTTATGATTTTCCGAGATATACATATAAGAGTATAATTATCATTATTCTACCACAGACAGGCACAAACATCAATTCTGCCATAAGAATTGCATGAGATTTTGTTGAAGCCGTCTAACTGCCATGGTATACTTTTATACATAGGGCAGGTGATACAAGATGTACGAAAAGCAGGGAACACCGCCGTGCGGCGCGCTGAATTCTTATATAGAACAGGTGCATCGGGGAGATTGCAGACATGTAGTTGTTCCGGAGAGTAGAGAATGGTGAATGAATAGTAGAGTAAAGTGATGCTTAAATGGAGAAAAGCTATTTGATTGGAGAAAATGGCTTATATTGGAGAAAAAAACGTATTGCATCGTAAGCGAATCGGTGCTATAATATAAACTGTCAAAAGCTGAATATAAACAGACGAACAGCCGGTAGGTCGAAAGCCTACCGGCTTTTTCGTCCTATTCCACAAGCTGCTATGTACAATAAAGGGCAGGGTGAATAGATTTGGATAAGGCTTTGAATGTTAAAATTTTGTGAAAGAAACATGAAGAGTGTCTCCTTTTTGCCCGATTTCGGTGTACATAGTGAAGGCCTTTATTTCCGAGCCAGATGAAAGGAGAAAGTGGAAGTCAGGGAATTATTGCAGTTCAGAGGTAATTGCCGCTGGTCATTTGCTATGCAACAGCATGATTCGATG
>ENA-OQJI01000190-OQJI01000190.1-human-gut-metagenome-genome-assembly--contig:-NODE-190-length-14149-cov-0.877193_pt1 | contig 14149 bp, 17 predicted proteins | sample MGYA00242602_ERZ504768 | MGnify/ENA primary metagenome ERZ504768 (study PRJEB26092, sample SAMD00036368) | human gut metagenome | host: Homo sapiens | study: EMG produced TPA metagenomics assembly of...
CCCATCTTGCCACGGAGGGCGTCCTCTTTCAAGGGCGCCCTCCGTAAACGTGTTTGAATTGTAGGCTAATGGCCACGTGCACTTGCTAGCGCTCGCGAGCAACGATGAGTTGGTCCATCTCTTCGACATGCACACCAACGGAGCCCTTGATACTCGAGAACTCAACGGAGTTGCACACCAAGATGGGAACCGTCACATCGTAGCCCTCGGCAGCAATTGCCTCGCGATCGAACTCGATGAGCACATCGCCCTTATGGACGATGTCGCCCACTTGCGCATGTACGGTAAAGTGCTTGCCCTCGAGCTGAACAGTGTCCAAACCAACGTGGATGAGCACGTCAAGGCCATCGACTGTGTTAAGCGCAACGGCGTGTCCCGTGGGAAAAATGGCCTCGACCTTGGCGTCTGCCGGCGCAATCACGCGCGTGCCGGTAGGCTGAATCGCCACGCCCTGGCCCAAAAGGCCGGTGGCAAACGTCTGGTCATTGACCTCGGACAACGGAATGACATCACCCGAGATGGGAGCATCCAGCGTAAGGACTCGACCACGCATACCAAAAGACCTTAGGACTTTAGTGAACATGCTCCCCCTCGGACATACCAATCGACCAAAATAGCCTTAACAGTTTACCACTTGGCACTCGTTTTTGACCATTAGGGAAGTTCGCGCTTGACAACCTCGACGATGTCGTCAACAACGCGCTGGGTCAACTCGTGCGTCTCGGCCTCGGCCATCACACGGACCAGCGGCTCGGTACCGCTCGGGCGCACCAGAATGCGGCCGCGGCCATCAAGCTCCTTCTCGGCAGCAGCGACGGCATCCCAGATGGGCTGGCAATCGTCCAGACCAGCCTTGTTGTCGGAATGCACGTTGACGAGTACCTGCGGGTACTTCTTCATGATGCCGGCAAGATCGGTGAGGGTGCGTCCGGTGCGCTTGAGCACGGCCAGCAGCTGCAGAGCCGTCACCAAGCCGTCGCCGGTGGTGTTGTGCTCCAGGAGATGATGTGACCGGACTGCTCGCCGCCGATGACAGCACCGTCCGCGAGCATGCGCTCCAGAACGTAGCGGTCGCCCACGGCGGTCTGAACCATCTCGAAGCCCTGCTCCTTCATAGCGATGGAGAAGCCCAGGTTGCACATGACGGTCGAGACGATCTCGGAGTTGGCGAGCTTGCCACGAGCGGCGAGGTCGGAACCGCAGATAGCCAGGATGTAGTCACCGTCGATCTCATTGCCCTCGCTGTCCACGAACAGCACGCGGTCGGCGTCGCCGTCGTGGGCCAGACCGATGTCAGCATGGGTGCGCAGCACGAGCTCGCGCAGGGGCTCGAGGTGCGTAGAGCCGCACTCAACGTTAATGTCGGTGCCGCAATAATCGGTGTTGATGGCATGGACCGTAGCACCCAGGCGCTGCAGCGCGGCGGGCGTGGTCTGGCAAGAAGCACCGTGGCCGCAGTCGACGGCAACGACCAGGCGTCGAGCCTCAGGCCATCAAGCGTATCGATGGCGTGGTCGACGTATGCCTTGCGAGCGTCCTTCATCTTGATAATGTGGCCCACGCCGGCACCGGTCGGCAGCGTGTCGGCAGCCATGGCTTCCTCGGACATGACCCAGGCGCTGATCTCTTCCTCGACAGCATCGGGAAGCTTCATGCCCTTGCGGCTAAAGAACTTGATGCCGTTGAACTCCGGCGGATTATGCGAAGCAGAGATGACGATGCCGCCGTCGAGCTCGTTCTGAACAGTGAGCAGTGCCACGGCAGGCGTGGGATGACGCCGCAGCAATGCGGGCGGCCGCCTCGGCCATAATGCCGGCGGTCAGAGCGCTCTCGAGCATGGTGCCCGAAAGGCGCGTGTCACGGCCGATGCAGATGTCCGGACCAAGGAACTTGGTCGCCGCGCGGCCCAGGCGAAACGCAAGGTCGCACGAGAGATCGGCATTGGCGACGCCACGGACGCCGTCGGTACCGAAGATGTTCTGGGGCATAGGATCGCTCCTTCCCTAGCAGGCGATATGCAACCGCCCACCCTAGTCGAAAAAAGAAAAGCGGGACCCGCCGAGGAATCGGCAGGCCCCGCTTGTACATTGTATCTCGAAAGGAGATAAAACCTTAGCGCTTGGAGAACTGGGGAGCGCGGCGGGCCTTCTTGAGGCCGTACTTCTTGCGCTCGACCACGCGAGCATCGCGCGTAAGGAAACCGGCCTTCTTGAGGTCAGCACGGTAGTCGCCAGCGTTCAGAAGAGCGCGAGCGATGCCCAGGCGCAGAGCGCCGGACTGACCGGAGATGCCGCCGCCATCGCACAGAGCGATAACGTCGAACTGACCGGCGGTGTCGGTCACCTTGAAGGGAGCAAGGGCGTTCTCAACGAGCTGATGACGGCCGAAATACTGCTCGGCGTCACGCTTGTTGATGGTCACCTTGCCGGTGCCGGGGACGAGACGGACGCGGGCGACGGCGTTCTTACGACGGCCGGTACCCTGGTAGACAACGGTGTTCTCAGCCATCTTTAAGCCTCCAGCTCAATCTTCGTGGGGTTCTGGGCAGCATGCGGATGCTCGGCACCAGCGTAGACCTTAAGCTTGGTCATCTGGGCACGACCGAGGGTGGTCTTGGGCAGCATACCGCGAACGGCGCGCTCGATGACCTTCTCCGGGTGCTTCTCCATAGCCTGGCGGAAGCTCTCAGCCTTGAGGCCGCCGTTGTAGCCGCTGTGGCGATAATAGGTCTTCGTGTCGGCCTTGTTACCGGTAAGCTGGACCTTATCGGCGTTGATGACGACAACGAAGTCGCCGCAGTCGCTGTTGGGCGTGAACTGGGGCTTGTTCTTACCGCGCAGGATCATTGCGATCTGGGTGGCAAGACGGCCCAGGACAGCACCATCGGCGTCGACGAGAACCCAGTTGCGCTGGACCTCGCCCTGCTTGGCGTAGTGAGTCGATTTCGAAATCACTTAGACTCCTCCATGTACAGTACGTGTTGTTACAGAGATTCACGGGGCTCTGCAAGTAACCCGTCCATATTACCCCGCTCGCCGTACGAGTCAACAGGTATTTTGGCTCCGACCAGAGTTTCTGCACATGTCATCCATGGGTCATGATGTCGCGACACTAGCGCTCGACAAATGCCTCGATATCTCCCAGCAAGCGCTTTGCCTCCTGGCGGCCCTGAATATACAGGTCGAGGAGCTTTGCCGGATCGTGCTCGACATGACCGACCTCGACCGGCTTTTGCGGAGCAACGACCAACGCACGGCCCTCGCGCTCATACTTCCACAGGTGCATGCGCTGGATGTTGTAACGGTCGTGACGCGTCTCGATTCCCTCGAGCAGATAGGGGTAGTCGGCATAGCGGGCGCGCGCGGCAGGCATAAACTCGTAGGGCTTTTCTCGTACGAGCGGTCCTGCGTGACGATGACGACCGCACGGTCGAAGCCCGCCTCCTCCAGCACGTGCTCGATGGGGATCGAATCGGCTACGCCGCCGTCGACGTATTTGTGCCCGTCAATCTCGACTGGCGGCGTCACCAGCGGCAGCGAGGTCGAGGCACGCACGGCGTCGAGGTCGAGCACGGCGCTTTTAACCGGGAGGTACGTGGCGGTTCCAAAGAGCATGTCCGTCGCGACGGCGTACATCTCGATGGGACTGGCGTCGAACGTCTCGTTGTCAAAGGGATCCAGGCGGTCCTGAACATCGTTGAAGATAAAGTCGTAGCCGACGATGGAGCCCGTGGACGCAAACGATGCGGCGCCCATAAAGCGGTTGTCGTTGCAGAAAGCCAGGTTGATGCGGTTGGCACGGCCGATCTGGTGCGACTTGTAGTTCACGCCGTTGAGGGCGCCGGCCGATACGCCATATACCGCCGGAATCTCGACGCCGGCCTCCATGAGAACGTCGAGCACGCCTGCGGTAAATTGCCCGCGGAAGCTGCCGCCCTCCAAAACGAGCGCGACCTTGCCGGCGTTCTTTGCCTTATCTTCTGCAGTCATATTGACCTCCTGCGATTGCGTTTTGACTTTCTTCTACCCAGTTTTGGGATGGAGGGCGCATGGGTTTTGGAGTTGAGGGGGCGGCTGGCGGAAAGCACGTCCCGTTCTGAGGGGCGATTCCGGGATGCGCTTTCCACCTGGGTTGCCATGGGGAAAGCATGTCCCACTCTACGGCTCGATTCCGGGTCGCAGCTTCCACTTGAGGCGTCATCCGGAAAATGTATCCCATTCCGAGCTTAGATTCCGGGATGCGGTTTCCGCCTGGGCAGTCATTGGGAAAACGCGTCCCACTCTGCGTCACTGAGGCGTTTTCTTTACGCCCGCGCCCTGCATAGAGTTCGATTCTCCGCGGTACGGGGGATCCGTTGATGCTGGGCGAGGCCAGCTGAAATTCGATAAACATCGCATCTATATTGGGCTGAAGCTTTGCGCGGAGAATCCGCGTATTTGCTTCGCAAATACGCACCGGCTTCGGCCGCCTACCGGCGTCCTCGCCCGCTCGCTACAAACGCTTCGCGTTTGCTTAACGCTCGCGCCCTGCACAGAGTTCGATTCTCCGCGGTACGGACTAGAAATAAAAAGACAGGTAGATATAAATATCTACCTGTCTGTTACTTATGGTGGAGGCGCGGAGAATCGAACTCCGGTCCACGAAAGCCCCCTGATTGGCATCTCCAAGCTCAGTCGCTAGTTTAGTCTCGGACGCTTTGCGCGCAGCGACACGCTCGCGGCGTCCTAACCGGTTCGGTCTTAGCCCGCGCCATACCGATTACGTGCGCAGGAGCATTCCCCTAACATGACGTCGCGCCGGTGTCGGGGAAATCACCGGGTTGACGCGCCGCTATAAACTAAGCGGCGAGAGCCATAGGCTCAAAAGAAGAGTTGTTGTCAATTCAATTTGACGGTACCCCTGTTTAACGAGGCGAGGAGACCTCGGCTTGCTTCCTCTCTCAGAGCTATCGTGTCGAAACCAGTCGCCCCCGAATGTCGGGAAAGTCTGGATGGTATTGGGCTCGAGCACCCAACACCCGTCGACTTTTCAAGGAACATACGAGGCAAGCCCCGCTTGTGGAGTGTTATCTTACCACGTTCTGAAAGCAGGCAGCTGTTCTATGCACGAGCTGTGAAGACCCCAATGTGCGCCGCACTTCGCACTTTTGCTACCGATCGCGTCACGTATATTTTCGCCAAGCAAAATTGACCCGTCGAAAGGACCGTTATGGATACCAAGCAGCAACTCGTCAATGCCCTCGCAGGCCTGGGCTCAACCATTACCGAAGCTATGGATGTCATCGAAGGCTTTGTCCCCTGCGGACATCCCGCCCTCACGGTTTCGAACGCCCTTGTTGCGCTGGACGCTGACGATGATGCAGCTCTCGCCCAGCAGCTTGAGACCGTCGAGGGCTTTATCGACCACGTGAGTGAGAACCGCGGCGTGGCCGCCTACCACGGCGTCGAGGTCGAGCTCGCGGGTCCCAAAGCCGATCTGCTCGCAGCAATCCGCGAGGTAGGCGCCCTTATGCAGACCGCAGGCGTCAAAAAACACCCAGGTCAACGAGTGGGTCTACCGCAGCCTGGCAGCACTCGACAGCTCCGACGAAAAGGCAGCCGAGCAGCTCGCAGAAAGTCCCGCCATTAAGGCCGAGCTTTTGTAAATAGCAGACGCGGGCCCCTTGGCGCATCGTCGTCCAAGAGACCCGCAAACAGTTCGCGTCAACCGATAGCCGCGCCGCTGCGTTCGGCCAAAGCAAGAATCGGCATCATTTGACGAGGTGTCTTTGCTGCAAGATCGGCATGTTCGAGCAGTTTGCGATCGTTGGTCACCAAGTAATCAACCTGGGCGCGTTTGCACGCGGCGAGCACCAAGTTGTCCTCGTAATCGCGATGGAGCGCTAAGTATTTGTCGGCCAGCCAAAGGTCCGATGCATCAGCGCCCACGGCCGTAGCGTTTTCGGTCATATTCCGAACAAACGCCAACGCCGCATCGCCAATTGCACGGGCAGACGCCTCGTCGAGTGCTCCCCCGCTGGCAAGAACGCTACGCTTCAGCTCGTGTTGGACAACGTACAGTACGTCCTTGGCGATATGGACCGGAAAGAACAGCAACGCCCCCCGTCTCCGTCGCCTGCCCAATAAACGCACGCGCGGCAAACGACTCGGCATGGTCGGCGCAAAACGAATCAACCCATACGTTGGCATCCACCATTATTTTGAGGAGAGCCCTGCTCACAGGATCATCCCCTTTTGGCGATAGCGCTCGTCCATGGCTTCAGAATAGATTGTGTCCCAACCGCGATCGTCGGATACGGGCGACGCAGCGATACCCAAATCTGCATAAAGCCGGTCTGCCGCTGCCCACGACGCGGCAAACGGAGTATCGGGCGCGACGGCCTGGTGCCGGTCGTCGACAGCCGCAAGCACCTCCTCGCACTGCCCGCCACCCTGCGCGACCTTGGCCACCACCTTTTTGATGAGCTCGGGCAGTGACCCGCCCGAAAGCCGCAGCGCTTCCTCGGCACGGTTCTTGACCTGGCGATCCACGCGAACGTTCACCTGCGCCATGCCGCTAACAGCACCCACGTTGATCCCGCTCCCTTCAATTGCTAACACCGCTAGCAACACTATATAGAGGAGCTAGCAAATGGTCAAATGCAAAAGGCTGCGCCAGACGGCACCGATGCCGTCTGGGCGCAGGCCAGATAATGTGGACGAACCCGTCTGCTAATGCAGGTACGCCTTCGCGTTGCCCAGGCTGTAGGCGATCGTTGAGCCGTTGTGCAGTAGTGACGACGTCTGCGGAGTAATCATGCCGGTAATGCCCAGTGCCAAGAGTGCTGAGTTGGTGAGCATCACCTTGGAATACGAACTCGTCAGACGGTCGATAAGCCCCTGGCTCATGCGGCGCAGGCGCACGATTGCGGCCAGATCCGTATCGGTCAGGATGATATCGGCGACCTCCTTGGCGATGTCGCTTCCGCCGCCCATCGCCAGGCCCACATCGGCCAGGCCCAGCGCCGGCGAATCGTTGACGCCGTCGCCCACCATGGCAACGTGGCGCCCCTCGCCCTTAATGCGCTCAACATACGCGTACTTGTCCTCGGGCAGCAGCTCGGCCTTAAACTCGTCGACACCTGCCTCGCGAGCAATGCGCTCGGCCGTGCGCTCCGAGTCGCCCGTGAGCATGACCACGTGCTTAACGCCCAACGCGTGCAGGTCGGCGATGGCTTCGCGGACCCCGGGCTTAAGCGGGTCCTCGATACCGAGCACGCCGACGACCTTGCCATCGACCGCCAGATACAGCGGCGACAGGCCCTGCATCTGGGACTCGATCTGCTCCTTAATGTCGGACTCGAGCTGCGCGCCCTCGTCCTCAAATACAAAGTGCGCGGAACCGATGATGGCACGACGCCCCTCGATGGACGAAGCGATGCCGTGCGCCACAATGTACTCGACGGCGGCATGGCGCTCGCGGTGCTCGAGTCCACGCTCACGCGCAGCATTGACCACGGCGCGTGCTACCGGATGAGGGAAATGCTCCTCCAAGCAAGCGGAAAGGCGCAGGACCTCGTCCTCACTCCAGCCATCGGTGGTGAGTACGCAGGCAAGACGCGGCTGCGCCTCGGTGAGCGTGCCGGTCTTATCAAACACAATGGTGTCGGCCTTGGCAAACGACTCAAAGTACTTGGCGCCCTTGACCATCACGCCCATCTTGGCGGCATCGCTCATGGCAGTCATGACGGCGACGGAACCCGTGAGCTTGAGTGCACACGAGTAGTCGACCATCAGCGCCGCCGAGGTCTTGATGAGGCTGCGGGTGGTAAGCGCAACCAAGCCCGCGAGCAGGAAGTTCCACGGGACGATCTTGTTGGCAAGGTCCTCCATATGCGACTGGCCCTCGGACTTGAGCGAGTCGGCCGTCTGCACGAGCGAGACGATCGAGCGGAGCTTGGTCTGAGCCGTATTGGCGCGTACACGCACCAAGATGCCGCCGTCTTCCACGACGGTGCCGGCGAACACGTCGTCGTCCACGCTGCGCTCGACGGCCAGCGGCTCGCCAGTCAGGGTCGCCTGGTTGACCATAGCGCTCCCCTGCTCGACAACACCGTCGATGCAAATGGACATGCCAGTGCGCACGGCGACCAGGTCGCCGGGCTCAAGCTCGGTCGCGGCAACGCTTACCTCGGTGTCGCCGACGACCTTCTGCGCCTTGTCGGGCACATCGAGCAGCGAGTTGATGAGCTCGTTTTCGCTCATGGCGCGGGTGTAGTCCTCGAGCAGCTCGCCCACGTTGAGTAGGAACATCGTCTGGCCCGCGGTGTCGACGTCGCGTTTGACGAACGAGATGCCGATGGCCGAAGCGTCGAGCACGGGAACGGTCAGGCGCGGCTGCGCCAGCTCATGAAGGGCAGCGCGCAAAAATGCCATGTAACCGGCCACGACAAACACCGCACGCAGAGGCGTGGGCAAGAACCAGCGACGTGCGTAATGGGCACCGACGAGTGTCGCCAGGTCCATAACGAGTTTGTGCTTGCGTGGCTCAAGCTGCATCACGTAGCCCGACTTGGCATCGGCGATAGCTGAGCATCGAGTGCGCCCAAGGCGTCGAGCACGCTCGCGCGGCGTGGCTCGTCGTACTCCAGCGCCATCTGGCCAATGCGGCCATACACGCGCACCCTGTGCACGCCGTCGATATCGCCGCTGAGCTTAAGAAGTGCATCGAGATCGCTCTCTGGCACAGGACCCGCCAATTGAAGACGGGTCCTGCCGGGGATCTCGCTAATAATCGAGAATCTCATAGTTTGTGCCTGGGAGCGTTACTCGGCTGCCTCGTCAGCAGCGGACTCGCTCTGGGTGATGTAGCAGCCTCGGCAACCATGTCGTCGACATTAGCCTTGGCCTGCTCGACCATGTCCTGGTAGCCGTTCTTGACTGCGCATGGCCGCACGCGATACCCTGCACGCAGGCGTTCTTTACCGGAGCGCTGGTGAGCAGCTTGTGCCAGCCGTACCAAGCAGAAAACCGCCACCAACAAGCAGGGTGTTGAACGTGGACTTCTTCATGATGTCTCTCCCTTTTGCCGCATTGGACGCGGCATGGTGCCTCAGCACCCGAGTAAACAAGTTTGCTCGAGCACGCTTTTGAAATATCTCAATTTTATCTAACTATCTAGGTCAGCCATGGCTAACCTTTTGAAAATTAACGATGCAGAGTAACCGATTGTCAATGTGACAAAGGGACTGTCCCTTTGCCCCTTCTTACAACTGCCAGGTAGCTGCTTCCTTTTGCAGCGCCACCATGCGGGCGAATTCTCCACCTGCCGCCTTGAGCTGCGCCGGAGTGCCCTGCTCGGCAACCACACCATCCTTGAGTACAACGATTTTGTCGGCATTTTCCACCGTACGCATACGGTGGGCAATAACGATAACCGTCTTACCTGCAAGCAGACGGGAGAGCGCCTGCTGAACCACGGTCTCGTTCTCCACATCCAAGCTCGCCGTCGCCTCGTCCAACAGCACGATAGGCGCGTCTTTGAGCAGCGCACGGGCGATAGAGATGCGCTGGCGCTCACCGCCGGACAGCTTGGAGCCGTTCTCGCCGATCATGGTGTCATAGCCCTGCGGCATGCGGCTCACAAACTCGTCGCAGTTGGCGGCACGCGCGGCAGCAAGCACTTCCTCATCGGTGGCATCGCGACGACCAAGACGGATGTTTCCCATCACCGTGTCGTCAAAGAGCAGCACGTCTTGGAACACAATGGCGTAGTCGCGCAGCAACACCTCGGGATCCACGCTCGCAACATCCACGCCGCCCACGGTGACCGTGCCTTCGGTGGCGTCCCAAAAGCGCGCGGCCAGGCGGCTCACCGTGGACTTACCGGAGCCCGAAGGACCGACCAGTGCCGTGACCTCGCCTTCCTTGGCGGTAAAGCTCACATCGGTAAGAACTTTCTCGCCGGCGCGGCCGTCCTCGCCCGCACCATAGCCAAATGCCACATGATCGAACACCACATCGTGGCCCACGGGCTCAAACTGCTCGCTGCCCCGCGCCACGGGCTCTTCCATGATGGAACGCATGCGCTTGGCCGACGACTCGGCGGCAAACAGCTCGGACATCAGCATCAGCGCCTGATCAAAGGGCGCATAGATGCGGCTCACCATAAGCAGGAAGGCAAACATCATCAAAAAGTCGACCTGGCCGGAGGCGACCATCGCAGCGCCCGTGACCAACGTGGTGGCAATCCCCAGGCGCAGGATGGCAAAGGCGGAGTTGACCAAAAGCCCATTGGCGAGCTCGCCCTTGGCTGGTCTCGCGCTCCTCGGCATCGATCACGGCGTTGAGCCCCTCAAGATAATGAGCCTCCTGGTTGGTGGCGCGGATCTCGCGCACGCAGTCGAGCGTCTCCTGGATCGCCTCGGTAACCTTGACCTTCTCGGCACGCACATGGTCGAACACCGGGGTCATGGGGCCGCGTGTCAGATACAGCACGGCAAAGGCCACGGGCACGCTCCAAAACGCCGCGATCGCCAGCTGCCAGCAAAAGAACAGCGACGCCACGAACACAATGGCGCTTGCGATGATGGCACCCCAAAGCTCTCCCAGCACGTGGCTGTAGGCGTGCTCCATGGCCTGGACGTCGCCCATAATGGTCTCGGTTAAATCGGCCAGATCACGACGGCCAAAAAACGACAGCGGCAGCTTGCGTAAGCGCTCGGCAATCTCCATACGCTGCTTGCCGCACTCCTCGTAAAAGATGCAGTAGGTGTAGTAATACTGCTGCCAGTTAGAGGCAAAGAGCAACACGAAAAAGACCAGGAGGCCGCCCACAATCGGCAGGGCATCCGGCAGGTCGGCACCGGTGGCGAGATGTTCGACAAAACCGGCCATGACCAGGAACAATAAGCCCATGCCGGCCATGGTAATGAGATTGGTGAGCGCGGTCCAGAAAATGCCGCGTTTTACGCCGGCGACGCCTTTATCGGATAGGAAGTACTTCTTTTGGAATGAGGCGAACATTTAGGCCTCGCCTCCCTTCGTGACGGCGGCATCCGCGGCAGCAGTGATCTTCCAGCTCGCGGCCTGTTCGTATTCGGCCCACATCTTGGCGTATAGACCGTTTTGGGACAGCAGCTTGGCATGGGTGCCAGTCTCCTGCACGCTACCTTGGTTGAGCACCACGATCTTGTCGGCCCCCACCACGGTCGAAAGCCGGTGCGCGATCATAATGACTGTGCGACCCGCCGCCAGCTTGCTAAAGGCACGCTGGATGAGCGCCTCGTTCTCGGGGTCGGCAAACGCCGTGGCCTCATCGAGCACCACGATAGGCGCGTCTTTAAGGATCGCGCGGGCGAGTGCTACGCGCTGCACCTCGCCGCCCGAAAGATATGCCCCTCCAGCACCGAGCATGGTGTTAATACCCTGCGGGAGCTTGGCCACAATGTCGTCGCACTGAGCTGCGGAGAGGGCCGCACGCACTTCGTCGTCAGTGGCCGTGGCTTGGAGGCACGCACGTTATCGGCAAGTGTTTGCCGGAACAGCTGGTTGGTCTGGAACACGAAGGCAACCTGGTCCATAAGCTCGTGCGGGTCCATGTCGCGAACGTCCACACCGCCTACGAGCACTCGACCCGAAGAAACATCCCAAAAACGCGGGATCAGGCTGGCGCAGGTTGACTTACCGCCGCCCGAGGGACCCACCAGGCGAGGGTGCTACCCGCGGAAACGTTAAAGCTCACATGGCTAACGGCAGGTGCTTCGGCACCTTCGTACGTAAAGCTCACGTCCTCAAAGCGCACATCGCTACCGGCGGAGTGCTTGGGCTGGGCAGGCACGGAGAGCTGTTTGGAACCCATGACGCTTCGAATACGAGCCAGCGAATCGGCACTCATCTGAGAGGCCTCGCCCACAAACATAAGCTTGGTCATGGCCGTCGGCACCACGGCCGAAAAGATCGCGTAAAACGTAAAATTGACCATAAAGTGCGCGAAGTCCGTCTCGCCCGGCGCCAGCAGCAGCGCCACAGGCAAAAGAAATGCCACAAGGCCGTTGAGCGCAGTAAGGTTGAGCACCTGCGGACCCCGGCAAAACGTACCCGCATAGTTTTGCGCCATATCGGCGTATTCGGCGATCGCATCGTGGAACGCCTTAAAGGAGTAGACCGTCTGCTGGAATACCTTGACCACGGGGATGCCGCGTACGTATTCGGTGCCGGTCTTGTTCATCTTGACCAGCGCGCCCATGTAAGCCTTCATAAACTCGGCGCCCTTGCCGCTCATCATGGTGGCCATGGCGCAAAACGAAACGACGACCGAGATTAAGCATGCCGCGCCCAAACGCCAATCGAGGGCAAATAGCAGCACAAGCAGGCCCACGACCATGGCGGTGGCACCGGCGATATCGGGCAGCATGTGCGCGAGCAGCGTCTCGGTGGAGGCGGCACAGCCGTCTACGATACGGCGCAGCTCACCGGTGGCGTGCGTGTCAAAGTAGCCGAGCGGCAGCTTAAGCAGATGCTCGCTCGTAGCCTTGCGGATATTGGATGCGCAGCGAAACGCGGACAGGTGCGTGCACATGAGTCCCACGAAATAGACCACGATGCTTGCCAGGGCAAAACCAACAGCCCACCAACCATACATTGCGATGTCGGCGGCCTCGCTCCAGTTGGGCGCCACGGCAATCAGGTCTCGCGCAACAAGCCAGATGCACACGTACGGGCCAAAGCTCAACAGCTGCGAGAACGCCGAGAGGGCCATGCCCAAATATGTTAGGAATTTACGGTCGCCGGCATATGCAAGCAGCTCGCCGATACCGCCGCCTTCCTTTTTTGATCCCTTTGCCATGAGATTCCTTTCTAACGGCTTGAGAGTTAACCGTAATGAACTTATCATTGATGTGTTAGCCATGGCTCACAATCGAGCCAGGCGTGGACGTTTCTGTAAAGGAAAGGGACGCTTTTGCAAATACGGCGGGCAGCAACCGATATAACCGAGCTCTACGCACCGCAATTTGAGCAGTTTGGCCTGCAGCTTCCGGCAAGGGCGCCGTCTTTACCGGTGAGGTGGCAAACGATCGGGCGCACGGACGCGCATGGATCATGCCCCTTTCCCCCACCTGCATCGTCATGGAGCATTTCATTACCCCGATGCACAACATGCACCTAGCCGAGTACACACCCGAACCGTACGCGTGCGTGAGCGAGGTCAGCGCGCCCACGCTCATGTGCATGCCCGAGGCTGGCATAACGCCTGCAAACCTTAAACTCTTGCATGGACCGTGGCCAAACAATGCCGTGTGCAGCTTTATCCAAGATAACTGTGGCGAGGAGTTAAGCCCGCTGTTTGCAGGGCAGCTCTATCACTCGCGCTCGGTGCTCTTTTTGCCTGGATATTTTGACGAACTGGAGCACCGCTATCCCACCGAGTTCGCAGGGGTCTTTGAGGCGTTTGCCGAGCCATGGCACGAGGAAGCGACGTCCGCCATCTGCCACACACTGCACCGGATTAACGAGGACCGCGCCCGCACCGTAGGCGGACACGTCTATATGCAAGGCATCGTGGAAACCATGGTCGCGGAGCTCGCCTGTTCGCGCGCGGCCCACAAGCAGGCGCAGCAGGCGGCAGACACACGCGTCAGCATAACCATTGCCGAAGAAGCAACGGCAATGATTGAGCGCGCGCTCGACAAAGGCAGACGTGTGGGTATCAACGAGGTGGCCGAGAGGCTCTACACAAGCCGCTCCAAACTATGCGCCACCTTTAAGGCCCAAACTGGCGAGTCCCTGGGCGCCTACATTCGCAGACGCCGTATGGAGCGAGCACAGGACCTTTTGGCCGATAGCGCGCTCACGATAGCGCAGGTCGCAGAGCGTCTAGGCTACCCTCAGCAGGCCGCCTTCGCCCAAGCCTTCAAGCAACACACCGGCACCACCCCCACCACTTGGCGCTCCCAGCATCAATAAAGAGGCGACAAAGGGACGGCCCATAAGTCCCACAAGCAGGGAAGACCATTTGCAATGTGACAAAGGGCTGCCCCTTTGTCACCCGCACAAAAATGGGCGCGCCAACGGCGCGCCCATTCACTCTATTCCATTCAGCCCCGCCTGACCCGAACGGACCGAGTCGTTACGGAACCGAGGGCCGGGCGCAGGGCCTTGCCTCTCATGAG